>CEQQ01121503.1_pt1 | contig 31017 bp, 29 predicted proteins | sample 531041 | NCBI WGS metagenome assembly CEQQ01 (sample SAMEA2621222, study PRJEB7988) | marine metagenome | biome: marine biome (ENVO:00000447); feature: deep chlorophyll maximum layer (ENVO:xxxxxxxx); material: "saline water (ENVO:00002010), including plankton (ENVO:xxxxxxxx)" | depth 150 m | reverse complement strand
GTCGTGAGACAGTTCGGTCTCTATCCGCTGTGGGCGTAGGAAAGCTGAGGAGAGCTGTTCCTAGTACGAGAGGACCGGAATGGACACACCTCTAGTGTCTTAGCTGTCGCACCAGCGGCATATGTTAAGTAGCTATGTGTGGAACGGATAAGCGCTGAAAGCATCTAAGCGCGAAGCCGACTCCAAGATGAGCTTTCCCACCTCCTTGTGAGGGTAAGACCCCCGGAAGACTACCGGGTTGATAGGCTGGAAGTGTAAGCGCAGCAATGTGTTTAGCTGACCAGTACTAATAGGTCGAGGACTTAACCTTTTTTGGACTAATTCCTCAGATACGCGTTGCTCTAGATCTCCTATTCCTGTCACTATTTTTTTCTCCGTGCTCATAGCGGCGTGGATCCACCCGATCCCATCCCGAACTCGGAAGTTAAGCACGCCAGCGCCGATGATAGTTGGGGGGCAGCTCCCTGCGAAAGTAGGACGGTGCGGGGGATTATTTTCTAAAGGTGTTGAAGGTATCGTCTGTAATGGTGATACCTTCACTTGCCTATTATGATGTTTATGTGGCTGACTGATTTGTTTGCGGGAGTAGCTCAGCTGGTAGAGCACCACCTTGCCAAGGTGGATGTCGAGGGTTCGAATCCCTTCTCCCGCTCCATTGATCTAGTGAAGTGAGAGTCCGAGGGCTTTCAACTCGACCGACCGGCCTACAGAACTTGCCGATCCTTATGGCTAATAAGCTTTTCGAGGTGATTACGACGAGTGGGATTCGTCATGCCTAGTGCTAGCTCGGACCAGATCTCCCGCTCCTGATTAGTAGCGTAGTGAGGTCGGAATCCAGCGTCGAGATACAGCGAGATTGCTGGGAGGCGTTTTGATTGCGTTTCGAGGTAGGCACGGTCATAGTGTCGTGATAGTACTTCGAGCGTGCCAGTTAAAGAGGCTTTAGCCAGCCCTAGTCGCTGGAACGCAGGTCTGATTGCTACCCAGTGGATTAGGCCATAGTACTTTTGTTCAAACCGTCGGTACCAGGCGCCAATGGTGCCGACCTCATGCCCGCCAGGTTCTAGAACGAGGAACACCCTCTGCCAGGCAGTTTTGAGGTCGTCACCAAACTGCTCGAGAAAGTACCCAGGTTTGATGGTGAAGTAAGGCTCAGTTTCTTTCTGGATCTCGTCCCATAGCTTCTCGTCACCCGGACCCATAGGCCGCATCGTATATCCCGGCGGGAAGGTCCATCGTGGAAGGTTATCAAGATTTTCACGAATCATCCATAAAGAGTGGCCAGCGGGACCAGGATTGAGAGGATGCTGTGACGATTGGTCAGTAGACATGATTACCCGGAAAGTATAGTGGAATCATTTTGGTGCATGGACGGCAACAAGTCAATACCTTTCTGGTTGTCAATAAGTATCGATCGCATCTTCGGAGTTTTGTTTTTCAGAAATTATCTTTTAGAGGTTGCACTGGATTCTCAACTAGACTCTGGATCCAGCATCTGGTTGAGAGGGCGTCTATGTGATTGCCCGGCGGTATTCGTCTGCATCCCATCCGGGGTACTGGTCTTCTAGTAGCTTCAAGGTTTGTTCAGTGTAGTAAGGATGTCCTGCTGGTGGGAAACGCCAGAGCTGGCGCTCAGCTGCAGTTAAACCACCAATGAACTTTTGGAATACGGGCGTATTTTCCCCAAGCTGCGTATAGTTTATTAAGCCCTCCCAGTAGTGATCAGCGCGACCGAAGCCATAGCCGAAAGTAAATCGCTGGCCGTCCTTGCGAGCATAAGCACTAGCGCTATGCAAAGAAAAATTAGTGAATACGCAAAGAGTTCCACCTTTACAAACAAGCGGAATGCATTTCGTCATATCACGCCCATATCGTTTAGGGACTAGCCTTAACGGCGCTTGGTCCTCTTCGACGTCCTCAAGGTGAATCCAAAAGCCGATTTGACCAAACTCTCGTAGGTCTTCAGTAACAGGTAATAACGAGTTGTTTCCATTGTCAATGTGTAAGTTGGAATCATCGAAACCAATTCCTCCTCTACTGTGGCCCGGGTAGCGGGCGATTAGGCAGCCAACCCGCATGTGAATATCTTGCGTCTTAAGCCATTTTCGCGCGAATTTGATACTTTCCGGATTCATGGTGGCACGGTACAAATCAAGCTCTTCGTGAGGAAAACACTTAAGTAGACTATGGCCTGCCTGATCCTGCGGAATATCGTCCTTAATTTGCTCGTAGGTTGGCAGGACGCGCCGTTGCGCCGCTTGTAGTTTTGTCAGTTCGTCGCCACTAATAAAGTCAGGGACAATAATAAAACCTTCGTGATCGAGTTCTTCAATATGCGCGTCAGTTAATCTACTCATTGGTTTCGTCCCTTCAAAAATTAGAACAAAAATTTTATTGGTCTAAATCAACCATACGCCATCTCCGGGTGCTTACCGAGAACACGTAACAGTCTTTCATTAGCACCCTCAAGGACGTAATCCGGCAAGTGATAGTTAAGGTAGGGCCAGAAGCGTTGAGCAACGAACCGTTGCCCATATACTTGGTGAAACAAATAGCGTATCCGATTTGAGGTATTTGGAGCGGCTCGGTGCCAGGTCTGACTACTGAGCAAGTACAGATCACCAGCTTCCATTAGTAGTGATGTAGGGCCATGGCCAGCAAAACTTGGATTATCCGGGTCGTTGGGTCTTCTCCCTGAGTAATGACTGCCCGGAACAAATTGACTTGGCCCGTAACGATCCTCGTGTTGATCTGTGAGGGCAATTTGGAAGGACATCCTAAAAACAGGCATTCGTAACCGGCGGTCATGACCTTCTATATTTTTTTCGGTAATTGGGAATTCTAAACTATCGTCCACGTGAAACCGATTAATACCAAGGTCGCTACGGTTTAGGATGCACCCCTGGGCTATGCAGTGGCATTCAGAACCCAACACGGTTTCAGCAATAGAGATTATTGGCTCTCTAACAAGGAGGTCGCGGAATAAACGGTCGCATTCGAACAGTCTGTGTACGACAATAGGGTCCCCACCATCACTAGACTGTAAGTTCTTCACGTTACGCATCTCAGAAAAATACGGTTCTGAAAAAATCTGATCTACCCGGTCACATATTTGTTGGCACTCTTCACGCGAAAGAACGTTACGAATAATCGTTGCCCCGTTCTCGTAAAAGTCCTCGAGGATTGGTTGGATCTCTTCGTCTGTTAATGGTTCTTGCCGGGCCATGGTTTCTCCCTACCGTATCCAAGCTGCCTTCGCTTGATACTACCGTGATCCTTATCGCCTATTCAGAAGATTTAATTATGGTTTTAGATTAAGTAGGCTATTTTCAGCATCCGAGATGATAAAAGAGTTACCTCGGTGAGTCATAGGTATCAGTTCGATACTCTGCAGCTGGTATTTACCTCTTACATCTTTCTATAACCCCGATTGGGGTTTCAACAGGCCCTTGCGGGCGTTGGTTAACTTAAAAAATAGATTAACTTAGAGTTAATAAGCCAATAGAATGGACTCTACTCCGATAAGCCGTATAGAGAAAGGATAAACATGAGATTAGGTGGCCCGATATTAGAAAAATTTGAAACTCCAGACAAATGGATTCAAGCAATTTCTGCCCGGGGGTACCGAGCATCATTCTGTCCTATCCAACCTGGTGCCCCCACTGATGTAATAAGAGAGTTAATAGAGGCTGCTAATAAAGCAGATATTGTGATTGCCGAAGTTGGGGCTTGGAGTAGCCCCCTTAGTTCAGATTCCGCAACCCGAGTTGCTGCACTGAGGAAGTGTAAGGATTCACTTGCGTTAGCAGATGAAATTGGGGCTCGCTGTTGTGTAAATATTGCCGGATCCCGGGGTGAACCATGGCACGGACCGTTCGCTGCCGACCTTACCAAAGAGACATTCGAAATAATTGTGGAAACCGTGCAAGAGATAATTGATGATGTCGCACCAATCCGCACATGCTACGCCTTGGAGTCTATGCCTTGGATGTACCCGGACTCTACTGAATCCTATCTTGCCCTGCTCAAGGCTATAGATCGACCGAATTTCGGTGTGCACTTCGATCCAGTGAACCTGATTAATAGCCCCCAAAGATACTTTGGTAATACGGCAATCATTAAGGAATTTGTCGAAAAACTTGGGCCACACATCAAATCGTGCCATGCAAAAGACATTATGCTTCAACCAGGAGTAGCTGTGCATCTTGAAGAAGTAAGGCCCGGATGTGGACAACTTGATTACCAAACCTTTTTGAGAGAAATAGCAAAACTTCCAGAAGACACGCCAGTCCTAATGGAACATCTTCCTAATGAAGAAGAATACGCCTTAGCAGCAAATCACATTCGTGGAATTGGGGAATCTTTGGAGCTCGTCCTATGAAAATTTCCGAGGTAACGGTTACCCGACGAGAAATGGCAGAACTGTTACCAAGCGAACCTCCGGGATCCTTGGGGCCTGAAGAGATCAGAGGACGTACCCTCGTGTCACTAGTAAGCCCAGGGACTGAGATTCAAGCTTACCTTAGTGACAGTCCAAGTACACCTGGTTATGCAGCTGTCTTTATAGCTGAAGAGATTGGATGTAACGTTGAAGGGATAAACCGTGGTGAACAACTATTCTGTATGGGTGGCCACCGAAGTTTGCAACAACTTCCGTCTAAAAGTGTTGTTCGGGTTCCTGAAGGATTAACACCCGAAGAAGCTGTTCTTGCTCGCCTGATGGGTGTGACTATAACGACGTTAATGACAACCTTAGCTCGTCCAGGAGATGTGGTTGTCGTAACTGGCGCAGGGCCGGTAGGTTACCTCTGTGCTCATCTATTTTCAATCTCCGGTTATGAAGTTTTGGTTGTTGAACCAAACACTGAGCGTTGTAGGATCGCGATTGAATCTGGTCTGGAGAAGGTATTTGCCTCAGTACCAGAAAACGATAAGATCAACGGCAGCGTTGCACTGGTTGTTGATTGCTCAGGACACGAACAGGCGGTTTTGGATGGGGCTAGGATTGTCCGAAAAGGAGGCGAGATCGTCCTTGTCGGAGTTCCCTGGTCACAAAGAACCAACCTCACGGCACATGAACTTCTGCATTTGGTATTCCACAAATACGCTGTGCTTCGTAGTGGCTGGGAATGGGCGCTTCCGCACCATGCGTCTGGTTTCCAACCTCATTCCATATATGGAAGCTTCCGATTAGCATTACGTTGGTTAGCAGATCAGAGAATTCCATGTGAAGATATCATCACCTTACACACACCAGAGAACGCACAGGATCTTTACCAAGGGCTTCATCACGGTTCGCTAGAAGGACTTTTTCAGATTTTTGATTGGCGGAATCATAACCAGTAAAGGTGCCAACAAGGGAATGAGCAGCCCAGATTGATGCTTTAGGCTAAATCACCTCAAAAAAACCATCTTTATTTCTAGTTGTAGTTGATTGGTTCGTCCCTTTATATGTTTGGACGCGAGTTGAGCAACGCGGTGTAAGCCAACGTACAAAAGTACAGATAGCCGAAGAGCTTCTTGCTTGATTCAGATGATTTGGTAAAGTTAATTCGGATATAAAAATTCAATTGCATTAGGAGCTGTCTAACAATGAGTATTACCGTACTAATTTCGGTCAAAATCAAAGATTTCGAGAATTATAAAGCTGCTTTCGATTCCAATGCTAGCGCTAGAGAAGAGGTAGGTATTAGTGGTCGTGCATATCGAAATGCTGATGATCCGAACCATGCCATTGTAATAGCTACAGCCCCCTCGAAAGAAGTATTTGTTGGGTTCTTTGCCAACCCAGATTTGAAGCAGATCCAGCAAAAAGCTGGTGTTCTTAGCCCCCCTGAAATAACATTCTTATCGAGCTAACCGACCATATCAACCCACTTTCACTTGTTGTCGAAGTGTAGTTGATCAGAAGGCCCTGTGGAGCAGGTCTTGCTGGCGAGATGGTACAGGTAAGTAAATATTAGAGGTTCGCCTGTTAAAGGATGCGGCTGCTCGGGGCTCTATTTGATAAAATGAATCATCTGCTACTGCTACCACCCGGCCAGCATGCTTGGGCGTAGGAGTGACGGTAATTTGTACGATTTTTAAAACTAAAGGAGGAAAACCGATGTTTTCAAAAAGACTAAACGAGCAATTAGATGAATATCACTTGCTCAAACATCCTTTTTATAAGGCCTGGAACGAAGGAGAGTTGACCAGAGAGGTTATTAAGGATTATGCAGAACAATACTACCAGCATGTAAAGGCATTTCCTCGGTATATTAGTGCTACTCACTCATTATGCGAAGATTTAGATAAAAGAAAAATTTTGCTAGAAAATCTGCAAGATGAAGAAAAGGATGGGGCGGATCACCCCAAATTATGGAAAAACTTTGCAGCGGCAGTGGGCGCTGATATTACGGCAATAGAAACAGTTGAAAAAGAAGAATTTACAGCCGGAATGATCGAAAATTTCTTTAAACACGGAAGATCAAGTTATGCCGAAGGGCTAGCATCACTGTATTCATACGAAAGGCAGATACCAGAGATCGCAGATACCAAAATTCGAGGTCTAAAAAATCATTACGGGGTTTCGTCAGAAGAAGGCCTTGAATTTTTCGAAGTTCACAAGGAAGCTGATATTCTTCATAGAAAAGCGTGTGAAAAGCTACTTGATGCACTATCCGAAGAAGAACAAGAAAAAGCAGAAATTTCAGCACTATCGACAGCCAAATCTTTATGGGGGTTTTTGTCAGGAATTGCTGAAAAACATAACCTGCCCGCACAGAACAACTAAACGCTAAGGGCTTACATAATTAAAAATGACAACGTTATCTTTGTGCATTCTTTCAAAGAAACTTAGGATGACGTTGTCATTATTGTCTTGTTATTAGCTTGGGTGGAATACCGTAAGAACTAAATTTAGTCGAGAAAACCTAAAACAAAATGGTCGTAGCACAATAATTTATGCTACGACCAACCCTATTGACAATCATGCTGAGTGTGATCATGCTGAAGGTAGTTGAGCCGGTATCTGGTCATTAAAGATAAGAATTGAAAAGTGGTGCTATACAGAATGGGTCTAAAGCTAAGAATTATTATCCCCCTCATGCTGCTTGGGACTCTAATCGTTGTTCTATTCTGGCTAATATTTAATAAACCCCAACTTCAACAGGAAAATGTTGAGTCAAAGTTAGAAGTGACAACTGTGAAGCCCAGTGGTTCGCCAGTTGCTGAAATCAGCTTTCAAATTCATGGGAGTGATCAAGTCCGTGGTGCAGTTGAAAGCGATTACAACTTCGCAGTACCTGTCGCACTCTATTTCGATGGCGGCAACTCATCGGATCCAGATGGTGATGAGTTATCGTATTCCTGGAAGCTTAATGATATTCCTGTGGGTAGTACAGCTCGGTTCAAACCATCAACTAACTTCCGTAATTTCTTCTTTGCTGACCTGGAAGGCACTTACGTGGTTTCTTTGACGGTTAGTGACGGGAACCTAACAAACGAAAAAACCGTGATTTTAACCACTTATACTGCCACGCCTGAACTGGATGTGACCTTCAACAGCACGGCAAGCTCTACCGATCAGAAAGAAAATAATCTAGCGAGAAATGAAGAGGTTGAACTTCCAAACATCGACGAGGGGGGACTCGGCTTCGATACTTCATTAGCTTTAAAGAGTTTTAATGAAAACTGCTCCATATGTCACAAGAGTACCGGCTTGGGAGACCCTGGAAACTTCCCACCATTAGTTGAGCACGCAGCTAACCTCTTTAATATTGAGGGTGGCCGGGAGTACCTCATACTCGTTCCGCTCTACGGTTTACAAGGACCAATCGATGTCCTTGGCGAGAACTACAACGCCTGGATGGCCAGGAGAAAAATGGTTTCTGACGATAAGATTGCTTTAGCACTCAATCACGTTGTGACTTCCTGGGGGAACCTAGACCGTCTGGATGGATTTTTGCCTTATAGCCCTGAAGAGGTGGCGAAACTTCGCGGACAGGGACTCACGCCCATCGAAGTGCACCTTCTACGACAGAAACTTGAATTGCCTTGATTAGTCTAACGGATTTTAGGTAAATAACTTACCCAGTAATCATTTAAAGGTAGTAGCGCAAGAATCGAAAGATCACATAAGAACTTAAGAAAAACTATTTAAGAATTAATGGAACACCAAGCACTTCAGAGCTTTGTGGAAAAAAAGGCTGTTTGAGGCGCTTAAAATTGACCTTTAGCACGCTGGCTGGTGTCGGCCCTGGAGTATCTAAAATGTAAATTGCACGGGCGACCTTTCCATAAACTTGTCTATAATTCATTGGGTTTTTAGCGACGATGTACAGGCAGTTCCTCGGGTCAACACCCATCTCCACCCACTGCTCATCCCGCCAGTCATAACTACCATAACTGGTGATTAGCACCGTTATGGATCCTATCTGCAGAAGGGCTGAGGGCCCCATCCCACCTACTGTGCCGTCAAAAATCCCACCCTTGTAGGTGAAGTGACCATCACTTAAACGAATGACCGTTCCTGTTACGGTTATTGGCTCGCCCCAGCGAGCGTCAAGCTTATGACCAAGAGTAAAAGTTACCTCGGTCGTTGTACCAGCAACGTGGCAAGTTGCTGCAGCCTCCGGGTCAACCACCGGCACTAACGCATAAATAGATTCAGGTGAATGCTGCCGTTGTGCATCTAAGAGAGCAACAAGTGTAGCTACGCTGTCCCCTGCTGCTCCACCACCACAACAGTCGGCCGTTTCAACTAGCACTATCGGACTATTGGTTTTGTTAGGTGATTTTACTAAAAGCCTCAGACTGTCTTTGATCGCTTCTTGTGGTGTCCAAGTATTTGGTTCGAAATCGTTACGAAGATCCCAATAAGCTTCTGCTACCTCATTAGCCATACGGGCAGCTAGCTCCGGCGCATTGTTAGTTACTACGATTGCACCGCTTCCCATTTGCGGTTGGTCCAGATAAGGGTCGACTAGGATAGCGCTTGTCGAAATTACCTCGGGATGGATTTCTAATGACTTGGTCATGCGCATTATTTCTGCAAAGGGATCATTACCAGTCGTGGCTCCCCGAATAGCACCAGTAATTACAGGCACTAACGCCGCAACCATAGTGGGCTGATACCGTCCAATCATGGTGTCTACCAGGATGTGAGCTCCGCGTTGTCCTGTGGTGTAAGCATCCGCATGAGGGTAGGTTTCCCATGCCACAAGAGCATCAGCATCTGACACCATTGCCTGGGTTATATGTGCGTGCAGATCAAGCGTGGCGACGATTGGTACGTTAGGACCCACTAAGGCACGTATGTGGGTGATTAAGTCACCCTCAAGGTCGGACCCTCCACCGGGGCCAGCAAAGACGGCAGCACCGTGAAGTGGAAGAAGAACCCCGGCTACCGGTAGCATTGTCCGCAGTGCCGATAACAGCTCCTTCCTAAGGTCCGAATAACATTCGCTTGTGAGAACTCCTCCAGGAGGACAGCTTGCCCACAACAGGGGAATTGGAGTGCATGCTCGTTCTTTAAGGACGTCAAGCATCCCCCCCAACGCTCCACTATCAACAGACAGGAGTTCTTTACCTCGGCGTAGTTCATGGCGTTCGAAATCATTAATGTTGATCGGTAAGCCACCAAGCTCGTTGCACTCAGTAAAGATAGCTCCAACAGCTACCCTCAAGCCTCGCCATCTCCTTCGATATAAGGTAAAGCCTTAGGGAAGTTCTGTACCCCGAACATCATGTCTGAATAAACCCCGTCAGGAACATTCAACGGGTCCTTAAGCCGATATTTTTCTACTACTTCCATGTCGAGACCGATACCGAGGCCCGGACTATCACCTAAAGAGAGCTGACCATCGATTACAGACAATGTGATTCCAGCTAAAGGGTCCAATAACTTGTCAACAAAAGGGTTATTTGTCCTGTCAATCTCTACCGTAAGGCCACTCGGTAGGGCACTAACCACGTGAGCGTTAGCGATTACTGCAACAGCATCGCTCCATGAATGAGTGGCGAAACGAAGACCATGCTCGTGCGCCAAAGTCCCTACCCTACTTACTTCAGTAATACCACCACACCGGGAGGCATCAGGTTGCAGGATATCCACTGCATTCACTCGGATCAATTCACGAAACCCTTGTAAACCGAACTCGTTTTCCCCAGCCGCTAAGGGAACTGTGGTCAGGTTGCGCAGTAAAGAAAAAGCATCAATGTTTTCTGGTGCAAAAGGCTCTTCGTACCAAAATACATCATGATCAGCGAAAATGCGTCCCATCCTAACCGCTAATTCTGGATGGTAGCGCATCGAGGCATCAACAATAATCCCCTGATCAATCCCTATGGCCTTACGAACGACATGTAGAGCCTCTCTATCATAGGTTTCACTTCGAGCAAGCCTCATCTTCACGCGACGGAAACCCTGGTCTATGTAATTTATTGCTTCTCGACTTAGGTCCGCTAATTGATTTTTCCATAAAAGACCACTCGCGTAGGCAGAACAGGTTCCAGTCTGGCCACCCAAAAGTTGCCACACAGGTTTACCGGCAATTTTCCCACGAAGATCCCAAAGCGCTGTGTCTATGCCTCCTATGGCCGACATCGCTGCTCCTTTGCGTCCATACCACCGAGTCAGGCCATACATCTGTTCCCATAGATCCTCTACCTGCGTCGGATCTTTCCCGACAAGAAATGGTTCTAGCTGATCACGTACAACTATGTGAATAATGCCCGGATGTGAGTAGACTGAGCCGATACCAATCTCATCGCCATCCGTTCGGACCAAAATCAGTGTTGTGAGTCGCCCGTCACATCGCCCACCGGCATACTCGAATTGATGCTCCAAAGGGTAAGAGTGCCGTAACGTTATGGTTTCGACGCTAGAGATCTTCACATGCCCCCCAAACCCACGTCTCAATACCGTCTTTATCAGTTGTTTCATAGGAATACTTTCAATCCTATCTAGAAACAGTTTTAATTAAGACGTAGCGCCTAAAACAAGTATAGCTAACCTTTGATTGTTAGATAAAAGGTTAGCTTCAAAGTCAATTCAACAGAAGATTTCTTTACAGCGCCATGCGATAGAATAATGTGGTTGAGTATCACAACTTCTATTGTGATACCGCAAAAAATACTCGGAGAGAGACCTTTGGTGGAACCTTTCGTAATCAGGTTCCTTAAATTCCGAACTGATTCTGGAGGTAGTAATGCATTACTTTGCCAGCGGCCTGGAAGCTTATGGGTAATTACGAAGAAGTTCCTCTCATCCTTGGTGGTCACAGTTTTTTCAGCACCATGGGTAATGACCCTATTCCTAGTCCAGCCGAAGCCCGAGAAATCGTAAGTACCTGTCTCGACGCAGGAATTCGAATGTTTGACACAACTCTTTCTCCTGAAAAAGTAGCCCTTGGTAGGGCTCTTGAAGAACTAGGTCGGCGGGACGAGGCTTATCTAATCGCTTGGAATTTTTTGACGCCTATGGCACCAGCAGACAGCGCTGAGCGGCCCACTGAATTCCGGCCTGAACATCTCGACCAGCTTCTTAGCGAATTGAGAACGAATCGGATTGATGCTCTAGTCATTCACGACCTCGACACCGGCATCTCGGACAAGTATGCTCGAATGGAAGCACTGGTCATAGATTGGCAGCGGCAAGGACATATCACTGACCTGGGATTTTGGTCTCCTGACGAAACCACATTAGCTAGGTTTGAGCAACATAATCCGTTCTCATTCATGGTTCGTCCATTGAATGCCTATAATGCCGCTGAAGTCGCACCCCACTTTAAGGTTAGCCAAGAAAGCCTTGGTTGGAAAACCTATGCTTGCTCACCATTCATCCGAGGATGGTTTCTAGACAAAATGGTTGCTGAAGGGGCTGCAAGTGGTGTCAATAAGATTCAGCTTGCAGACCTACTATTGCGTTACTCCTTATTCCATCCTCATGTCGATAAAGTCATTACCGCCATTCGCAGAACGAAATGGGTTAGGCCTAACGTCAATAGTGTGCAGGCTGGCCCACTATCTGAGGATGAAAGGTTGTTGGTAGAGACATTGGTTAAAGCTGTTCAAATGTAAAAACAAGGGGAAGTTTAATGAGCAGAGCTATTCTCTTTAAAATAAGCGCATTTCAAGCTTGTGTGTAGGTAACGCAGAGGCAGTCGCTCCACTAATGATCGCAGGAGTAATCCCTAAAAAAGGCGGCTATGTATATGACGGCTGAAGAAATGATCCTCAAAAACATTAATGATCAGGAAGAAAATCTAGTCCGTCTCGCTACGGAAATCTGGAGACGGCCTGAAGTTGCCCTTGAAGAAGAATTCGCATCAGCTTTATTGGCGGGGGAGCTCGAGGCTGCCGGGTTTCACATCGAGTGGGGTGTTGGGGGGATGTCAACTGCCTTCGTGGCTCATTGGGGTAAAGGTACCCCAGTTATTGGCTATCTCGGTGAGTATGATGCGCTACCCGGTCTTTCGCAGGAGATAAACAACGAAAAGGAACCCATTCATACTGGAGGTCCTGGTCACGGATGCGGTCACAACCTGTTTGGCACTGCTTGCCTAGCATCAGTCTTAGCCCTAAAAACAGCTATGGAGGAAGGTGGTGTAAGGGGAACTATTCGTTTTTACGGGTGCCCAGCAGAAGAAACGTTAGTTGGTAAAACATTCATGGCTCGTGACGGTGTGTTCGATGATCTTGACGCTGCCCTGAGCTGGCACCCGAGCGACTCCAATATCGTTTGGAGTAATACTTCCCTAGCAATGAACTCTTTTAAGGTTTCTTTTCATGGCATTTCATCCCACGCAGGTGGGGCGCCGCACCTTGGTCGTAGTGCTCTGGATGGGGTATTGCTAATGGATGTAGGTGTCAACTACCTACGTGAGCACGTAATTCAACAGGCACGGATACACAGTGTGGTTACCAGCGGTGGTCAGGCTCCCAATGTGGTTCCTGCTTATGCGCAGGTGTGGTACTTTGTGCGCGCACCGACTCGAGACCAGGTTGAAGAGATCTATGCTCGCTTGCTGGACGTTGCTAAAGGCGCTGCCTTGATGACTGGCACCAATCACAAAGTTGAATTTGTCACTGGCTGTTACAACCTGTTGCCCAACGACACTCTGTCTGACCTCTTGCTAGCAAAGATGCAGGCGGCAGGAGGAATATACTTCACCAAGCAAGAACGAACATTCGCAAAAGCTCTACAGGATACCTTTCCCGAAGGTGCTGTTCAGAATTCCTTTAAAGCCATAAAACATAAAGCCAAAAAAGGCATATCAGAAAACGACCTTCAAAATCCACTATGGGAACATGTCCTACCTCATAAAAGCAAGTTGGAAGGAGGGAGTGGCTCTACGGAAGTGGGAGATGTTAGTTGGATTACACCAACTGGCCAAATAACTACTACTTGCTGGCCGCTCGGGACTCCGGGTCATAGTTGGCAAACGGTTGCATCTTCTGGATCCACTATTGGATTAAAAGGCATGATATTTGCTGCCAAGGGACTTGCCTTGGCTGGATGGGATCTTTTCACAAAGCCGGAACTCCTTGTCCGAGCTAAGGAAGATCTCAACGAGGCGAGCGGTGGTAAGGCATATACAAGTCCTTTGCCAAGTGGTTTAAAACCAAGTTGATTAGGTTATTTTTCCTAATCAACTTGGTTTTAAACCATCAGATCGTGAGACAATAGGTAGAGGATAACCACAGTTAGGAGTGACAACATGATTACGCAAGGCCTAGTACTTCGCCTTAAACCAGGGGCGCTCGAGGAGTATACTCGGCACCACGACCAGATCCCGACACATTGGCCAGAGCTGGAAAAAGCACTTAAAGAAAGCGGAATCATAAAGATCCACACCTTTGTCATGGAACCATACCTTTACCTTTACGCCGAGGTGATTGATCAGGAGGCGTTCCCCCGCTTATGGGATACGCCAGCACACAAAAAATGGGCCAAGGTAATGGATCCCCTCATAGAACTAGATTCGGAGCAAAAACCTGATGCTCGCTTTATGCCCCAGATCTTCACATTTAATGCCTGATTCAACTTTATCTTTCTGTGGCATAGAGTTGCGGTGGTAATGGGGAAAGTATGGGGCTTGCCCGACGTTGGTAGGGCACTAACCAACTGGGCTACCACCTTGTATTAGGTACTACTAGGTTCTGAAACGCTAAAGCGAAAAACGGTGTCAGTCATCCACATACCGGAGTATTGCCCTCCAAGTTGTTTTGACAGAACAAACATAAAACCGTGCCGGGTGCCTTCTGGTGTAGTTAGAATAACTCCCACCCGAGCTTCGTTGCCCAAAATTTCGGCCTCGCTAAATTCTGCTTGCGCGTGATACAGCATTACTCCATAGCTTTCTTTGATCATGTGAGCAAAGCGATTGACTGGACCAGTATTTCTCCGGTTACTCGGTGAGGCGAAGCTGAATGCAAGGGAAATTCCCGCATCTATATATGGATCGTCATTGCGTTGCAGAGCAGCAATCTGAATCCGTACAACTTCGATGGGTGTAAGGTCAGTAGAAGGCACGGCCAAGGAAGTAGCTACCTCTTGTTGCGCAAAGCTTAGGGTCAGAAACAAAAGAGAAGTCAATAATCTAATGCATAAGCGTAGGCATCCCATTAAAGACTAGTTTAAAGCTTTCTGGCTTTAATGGAAGACTAATTAGTGGGCTTAGGCAGCTTTCCTACCATTTACAGCCAATCAGCCTAGTGAGTTCTTTTCGGTAAAATTTGGGTAGCAACGTCACTAATAACAGATGCATGGGATAATATTGCATGTTTTATGACAAACCAAGGGTTACGGCCAAAATGGACCACCATTACAGGTTTATAAAGGAACCCACTGGTTTAGTCCGTTCAGGGAGCTTAAACCTCCAAGGATGCTGGATTTGCGTCCTCTCATAAGTCCCGAGGCCGACTCAAGGCAGCAGGTAATCCTAATGAATGAACTGACTGTTGCTTTGTTGCATTGTGATCGCCTCGATGAGAGTTTCTTTAAAGAATTACGGATAAAGTTCCAGGCACTCTTGCCTAATACCATGGGCGCCCTTTTTCTCTACCATCCTGATGATAGTGACTGCGAACTTGTTGCTACTTGGGACGTAGCAGGTCAACCAAGTGAGCCAGAGCCTTGGACTTCTAAAACAGAGGCTTTACCGTTCAACTCGGCTCAAATAGATTCTTTTGAACTGCAATGCCCACTAGTATTTCAGGGACGAGATATAGGCATATTAGGTACGACACATGTTGGTGATGCTCTTTCTAGTGACGCCAAACAAATGTTCTTAGGAGCTGCTGAAGTACTGTCCCTAGTAATTGCTAATCTTCAGTTGCGTGCTACGCTCGAGGAGCAGGTTATTAGGGACTCCTTAACTGGGATGTTTAATCGTCGATACCTTGGACAGGTACTTGACAACGAGATCCGCCATGCTAGGCGTACTGGTGAGCCAGTGTCATTAATCATCGCTGATATCGACCACTTTAAATTATTCAATGATCGTTACGGCCATGAGACTGGTGACAAAGTGCTCAAGGCGCTGGGTTGCCTTATGAACTTGACCTTTCGGGTTCGGGATATCCCCTGTCGTTATGGCGGCGAGGAATTCCTCATAGTGCTTCCGGAGACTAACCTCGTATCGGCAGCCATTAGAGCCGAGAGATTGGTTAGCCAAGTCTGTCAACTCAAGATAGAGGGTTTTAGCGGGTTAATGGATAGCCTTACGATCTCTGTTGGTGTGGCTTCTTACCCCGAGCATGGTGAGGTTGCGCAGGAGCTTATACGACGCGCGGATGATGCTTTGTACCAAGCTAAAGATCTTGGGAGAAATCGTGTGGTGCGTGCCAGCAGGTGATTTCCGTTGGGTAAGTTTGAGCGGAAAGGGTTCCGCCCTCCATAAGCCTTTTGTAATAACTTCTGATACTCAAGATTAACCCTATTAGTTGTTCTGTCCCTAGCTTGCTTCGTGAAAAAGAATCCCCCTCACTGCTAGGTGCGGAGCGGTGAGGGGGATTTATTCCTCGATCTACCTAGGCTTCGGTAACCGGTAGAAGGGGAACAAAAAGGGATTGGGAGCTTAGTCTAAAGCCCCTGTTTCCAGTAGGAGGTCAAGAGTGCCTTGAAGGTCAGATAGGTCCGACAGATCGATATCTGGGGTATCAAGATCACTAAGAGGTACGAGGCCGGGATTGGCAGGTACGCCCTCAACCAGTGGGTACTCGTTAACCGAAGATGCGAAGTGCAATTGTGAGGTGTGCGAAAGCAGGAACTCAATAAATCGGAGAGCCGTTTCACTGTTGTCGCTGCTGCTCAGAACGCCAGCGCCAGCAACGTTAATAAGGGAACCAATGTCGGCGTCAGGTAGATAGTAGTTGAGAGCAGGGAAGTCGGGATCGGTGCTCGTGAAGCGGTAAAGGTAGTAGTGGTTTACCAGTCCAAAATCGATTTCGCCCCGGCCAGCAGCGTCAACCTGAGGGGTGTTTTTGGGGTAAATCTGTGTGTCATTAGCGATCATGCCACGAATCCAATCGCCAGTTTGAGCGTCTCCGTAAATATTGCGCATGGCTGTTACGAAAGACTGGAAAGAAGCGTTAGTGGGAGCCCAACCTACCCGACCCCGATACTTCTCATCAGTTAGGTCGAAAACGCTCGCGGGATAGTCAGCTTGAGGAACCGAGGCGCCAACAACTAGAACGCGAGCTCGCCCAGTTACTCCAACCCACTGTCCACTATCGCTCCGAAAACGGGCTTCTACGTGGTTAAGAATGCCATCTGGTAGTACATCAAGAAGTAGTGCTTCGCTTACTGCCCCTAGGGCTCCTGCATCTTGCGAAAGGAATACGTCAGCTGGGCTGGCTGCACCCTCTTCGAGCAGAAGGGCTGCTAGTGGAGATGATTTGCCGTAACGGACTTCGATATCAATTCCGGTTGCGATTTCAAACGCATCGATAACGGGGCCAACGAAGGCCTCGTTACGACCAGAATAAACTGTTAGTGCCTGCGCAGTACTTGTGCCCACAAGAAAGGCAACTAGAAAGCAAAGAGATACCCTAAAGCTGGATTGTTTCATACTGAATAAACTCCTTTTTTAATTCAGACTAATTTAGTATAGATTAGCCATCGAAGTGAATTTTATATATTTGGCGAGCGTATTGTCAATACCTGAGTTGCCAACTAGGGATTAGATGTTATTTCCTTACTAAATTGTTTCGCGAAGAGTACTAAATTAGTTGTATAGTTCTCGGTAGATCGCTACGGACAACATAACTTTCTGCATATACTCTCTGGTCTCTAAAGTGTCTATTTCTCTGTATAGTTCATCTTTGTCTCTGCCAACAACTGATCCTTCAAATAGTCGTTGGATATAACCTTGACCGCGGTTATACGATGCTACAGTCAACTCTAGATCATTTTCAAAGAGCTTCATTAACCAAGCTAGGTAGGTGCTACCGTACTTAATATTCAATGCTGGGTTAAATGGGTCACCTGGTTTTTCGCTTCTTAGTTCGGCAAGCCAATTCCAAGTTGAGGGTATTACCTGCATCAGGCCTTGCGCATTAGACCGAGATACTGCTTTTGGATAGAATGCAGATTCCCTACGCATTACTGCCCATATAATTGCTGGTTCAAGATTGTACTGGTTAGCTTCGATCAAGACTAACTCAGGGTAGGCCTGTGGGTAGGCTAATTTCCAAGTTCGGAGATCGGTGCTGCCTCGGGAGACAAAACTAGCAGCTTTGCGCTGGCTTTGGCGGTACTCTCCATACATTTGGAGAGCCTCACCTAAAGCGACAATCGTCGCCTCATCGTCAGAATAATTAAGGCTCAGTTTCAGCTCACCAATGGCTGACTCTATATCCCCAGCCTTTGCGAGTGCTGCTGCTAGATCGATGACCGGAGGGCGAAGATTTGGTAAATGAGAGGTTTTAGGTACATACGGAAATTTACCAACCTTGAGCCCAAAAAAAGAATCATTGGGGATTAGGGATTTCGCCCGACGGGCAGTATCCTCAAGGCTTAATCGTTGAGCCAGGATCATTGCCCGGTATGCAGCGTCGTCATTGTAGTGTGTCTCGCTTTTAGCAAGATGCAGATAGATCGGTAGTGCATCGGAATACCGATCTTTTGCTTCAAGAAGGCCAGTTGCTAGCCAGGCGTGGGGTGACCTACCGCTGAGCATCAATAGTGTCACAGCTTTGTCTACGTTACCTTCGCGATTAGCAATTAGAGCCTGACCGTAAAGAGCATTAGAACCAGTGAGGTTGAGTAACTTCCCTTTAGCTACCTCGATATTTCCGAGGTGAAAGTGTGACCAAGCCTCGCCATAGAGGGCATCAACATTACCCGGTTGTTCTGTTAGCCATCGTTCAAAGGCGTCAAGCGCGTTTTCGTGTTGACCCAGCTTTTGGTAAGAAGGACCTTCAATAGAAGGAGCTTGCAAGGTACCTAAGGCTTTTAGGGCATCTTGATATAATCTCCCCTTAAAGTAGCTGCGACTAAGATCGTAAGGGTTTGTGTGAAGTTGTTCTAAGCCTTTTCTCGCATCGGGAAGCGGAAGAGAATCTTCGTAGGCAGCCAATGCCTTCTCAGTATTACCTGACTTCTCAGCGAGCCGGGCTAACTCCAACATCAACTCCTGATTTTCCCGTCGTGCTAGAGGATCTTCAGTTCGGCGGGCCAGGGCTCGTTCAAAGTGCTCTAATCGTTCGCTTGGTTTTAAGGCTGAGGTGCGGGCAAGATCGAAAGACGCTCGAACTCCAAGAAAACCAGCGTTATTAATTGCGATAGTTGACATAGTTGCAAAGTTTTTTGCCAAATTAGCTTCTCGGTAACTTCTGTAGTCAGCGAGAATTGTGGCCTCAAAAGGATCGACATTAGAGATTTGGATAGCGGGTACACGCCTATGGCACCCAACTGTAATTAAGAGGGTGCCAACAAAGATAAAGACGAAATAGCGAAACATCGTCTCCAAAGTGTACGAAGTTCTGGTGATTTACGCCTGAGAAAAGCCAGAATGTGAAATTTTGAATATTTATTGGATGTTTAAGAAAAAATTCCACGCTAAATCGCAATTTGAACAAAGTACCAGGAACGTCATATGTTTGTGGTAGACTCGAGCGAATCGAAAGTTTAGTAGGTTGTTTGGAACTGTGGGGGGCAAGACTTCTCATTAGATGTGTTGGCTTTGTATGAGATGGGAGACGGGAGATGAGAAGGCAAGTTCAATTGACACAGCAAGGCTTTGAGCGCCTGAGCGGTAATCTCGAGCAAGAATACCGTAGGCTTGAGGAAGCCACCGAGATTTTGCAAGAGTTGACTGGGTCTTCTGACGACTATGACGATGCGGGACTTGAGGAAGCCAAGCACGAAAAGATTCGCATCGAAGAACGAATTGATAGATTAGAAGACGAGCTTAACCGTTCCATTATTATTGAGGAACACAAGATGGAGTCGGTTGAACTTGGGGCCGTTATTTCCCTGCAGGAGATTCAGACTAAGGAAGTATTTTCAATCCAGCTGGTTTCGCCTATCGAAGCAGGTGTGCTTGAAGGGAAGATTCCCAAAGTAAGTGATGAATCACCTTTGGGAAAGGCTGCTATGGGGCACAAGGAAGGCGATCATTTCAAAGTAACTATTAGTCAAAAAGAAACAGAATACGTCGTCATGTCTATTGAGTGAGGGTTTTAAAGACCAATAGGTTGCCTGGGATTTTCCTAAAGCCTAAAATTGGTGCGGGATATAGAGGTAAATCAGAGGAATTTAACAATGAAGTTGACCCTTTGTATTTTGCCGGGATAGACGCAATTTGCAGCTACAAAGTACAGGCAACCTTGTTGATAACTGTTTCTAGGGGTTCTCGGTGTTTTACAAGTCCATTTGGTACAGGTATTTTAGTTCGGTTGTAACTACGATATTTACCTAGATAGTACGAATCAAGTCTTAGTTTACTCGTCATACTGACTGGCTAACTTTATAATCTCATAAACGTTTCGTGCTTTTTCATCGGTGTAAGTCCCCTCGGCCATCCACAAAACGTCGCCTTCCTTCTCTACTAAAAGAGTAAGGATCGAACTTGTAGATGAAACTCCAAGGTTTCTTAGAAAATCCGTCCGGTCAAGATAAAGGGTGATGGTCCGGGCTCTAGTTTCGGGATCTTTAATGCCTGAGCGCATGCCACCCTCAATAATATTTCGGAACAGACCGTTGGCTTTGGTTAAGGTAGGTATTTCGTAAAAGTACATGCTTGGCAGATTTTCTTCGACGGTTTTAGCGAACGGAAGCCAAGTGTCTACTTCGTTTTGTTGGGCCTGAGAAAAGGCTAGAAAGATGAGATTGAATTGACCTTCAAAATCTTCGGGTAGGGAGTAATCAACACGATTCAAATTACGTCCAATAACGGGCGGAAAGGTTGTTATTGGCCTAGGGAGCTGTTTCACTGAAACCTCACTGACGTGCGGAGGCTGAGCAACACCGTAACAGCTAATAACTAAAACAGTTACCAATATAAACAGTAGTGGATGGGGGGTAAACAGGTTTAGGCTAGACATGATTAATCCTTTGCTTACTCAAGATGTCAACAAGTCTCTTAGGCTCATCGCAAATTGCAGCCTAAACATGACTTTTCTATTCTGCCTGCAATTTACTTGGGACACCACCTTAAGTTAAATCGGCACTGGTGTCTTTAATTCTGCCGAGAATTCTAGTGAGCTTACATTGCTTTGCTCGAAAAAAAGTGTAGTCCTAGTGGGGTTCTCTAAATTTTTACATTTTGCAATATTGGGTTTTGATGTTGGGGAGGAAGATGTGTCAGTTGGAGATGCGTAATAGTATTTTCCTCTATAATTAATTACCAGGCATTTGATTGTTATTTTAATTTTCGTGTTGAGTTTTGGAAAACAAGGGTAACCAAAAGAATTAATTCGGTGCTGAGTCCACATCCTTGGTAAATTCTTTCCTGGAGATCGTAACCGTGACCCAATTGACGTGTAGATAAGGCAGACTATGGTGACAGTGAGTTACACTGCGCAAAAGAGGCTTAAGACCAATTCTGGAGGTAGAATTCGTGCTTAAAATTACCGACTATATTCTATTGTTCGCTGCATTCATATCATTTCTTTTCTCAGTCTATCTTTGGTTTTCTGGACAGAAAGATGAGGGCGTGTTTGTAGGTATCTGGGTACCCTCGATACTTGCTTTTGGCGGGTACCTTAAGGTCGCTATGAGGAACCGGTGACATGAACAGTATAGTCATCTTTGTAGTGGGGTTATTTGTTACTCTTCTAGTAGCAATCTATGTTTACCTTATGTTTAAAGTTGGAGCCGTCGGCGAGTAGATTAAGATTGTATTTTGGGAAACCAAAGTTAGGTCTATGAGTCCATATATGTTAAGTCAAAAAGCTTAATTGTTTCACTATGTACCTCAGAATGGCGACCTTATTACCTGTTTCAAGGTTTTGTCTGGCTAGGTAAGTTTTGCGCCATCAATGTCTAACGTATATTTTGATAGGCAACTAGCTTCAATTCCAAGATGCAAATCTGGAGGTCTCGGGATATAGTGATTTTAGCCGTTTTTTGCGGATTATGAGTTGCCATAGACATAACTCATAGGGTTTTTCCACTAACCGTCTTACGGTACATGCTTAGAGACTTCTCTATTCCGGTTTCGTGTTGTTCTTAATTAATGCTCGATAGTGGGCCTTTACTCTGGCAATTGTTTCAGGTATTGGTTGGTTGTCTGGAAATCCTTGGTCTAACTTCGCCAGGATGCCTTCCAATGTAGGACTTTTTTCGTATGACACTGAAACAGGTGTCGCACTACCCTCGTTTTTCTTATCCTCTTGAGTCGCCATAAGTCGTTTCTCTCGCTTTGTAGTGTAGGTGCAGATTTATGGTGCGTCAAGGTCAAGTCAAATTTCACCGTTTACGGGGTGAGTGATAGGTTGTAATTTTAGAGAAAGGAGCTAAACGATACTTCTTTTCTTTCCGGTCGGCTCTGAATCATATTTCAGATATTTTTGCTTTGATATAAAGAGATTGATATTTGGCAAAGTCGTCTTCTTGTTCTATCTAACCTGGTTGTGGGCTACTGAGCTGAAGATGATTTCCGACTTAGGTTGGCAGTATGGAACTTGTCTGGCACCGTAACGATCTTCGGGTGCACGATCATCCAGCTCTTAATGCTGCTGTCGCGGGAGGACCTTGTCTGGGCCTAGTAATTATAGAACCCCGAGAACGCAACTACTTTTCAATTCGTCGACAAGCCTGGTTTAACATGAACTTAAGAGAACTTTCTAGAGCCTATCGGGATAGGGGCGGTACGTTAATAATCAAAAGCGGGTATCCGTGGGAGGTTCTGCCTGCTTTAGCTACTCAGACTTCTGCCACCGCGGTTCGTGCATTGAAGAGATACAGCCCAGATGACCAAGTGTGGGATAAAAAGACAGAGATGTCTTTGAGGATACCTATTTTTTGGCATGCTGGGAATTATTTGTATGAGCCTGGAACCGTGGTGAAGAATGACTCGACGTCCTATGTTATTTTTAGTCCTTATGCTCGCCGGGCCAAAAAATTTCCTTGGCCGGATCCACTACCGTCACCTGAAGTGATTCCCGGTCCTCAGACCACTTCTCTTGGAGAAATACCAGATGAACCTATTGATTGCTCCCTTCCTGAAGCAGGAGAGGGGCCAGCACTAAAATTATTGGGCAGCTTCTTGATTAATGGTGTTGAGAATTACCATAAAACTCGAAACGCTTTAGATGGGAGGGGAACCTCCCATCTTTCCCCCTATTTCACGCTTGGAGTACTATCTCCTCGATTGGCTGCTTCCGTCGTGACCAAATTGTCTGGTCCCGGCTCCGAGAAGTGGCTTGCTGAGCTGTTTTGGCGTGATTTCTGTGCCGATTTACTATTAAATTACCCTCAACTTTATATATTGCCTTTTGATCGGCAGTGGCTTAAGTTTCCCTGGCGTCATGATTTACAGAAGTTCGAGGCTTGGAAATCAGGCCGGACTGGTGTGCCGGTCGTGGATGCTGCTATGCGGGAGCTTAGGACTAATGGCTGGATTAGCAATCGGGCTCGAATGCTAGCAGCACAATTTCTAGTTAAGTACTTGTTTGTTCCTTGGCAATGGGGGGAGCGATACTTTAGAAATTGCCTAATAGATGGTGATTTAGCGAGCAACGTTGTGGGTTGGCAGTGGGCTGGCGGTTTAGGTGTCGACGCAGTACCGTATTTTCGGGTTTTCAATTTCGAGAGCCAAATAATGCAGCATGACCCGGAGGGTAGCTGGCTTCGTCGGTGGTCACCTGAATATCCAAACGGGAGCGAACCGATAGTAGATCTCGCTAGGATGCGACTTCAATATCTTGAGATTGCCCAGGCAATTAAGCGACATCCATCAGCGACTACTAGCAAGAAAATGGATTAATTATATAGAAGTGTAAGAGTAAGCCACTTAAGCAAATCTTTCCTCACCAATCAGCGTTAGTGGACTGTATGGAACAGATAAATATAAACCCAATTTATTCTAAGGTACTCTCCCAGAGAGCCTTGAAGCTTGTGGCGAAAAGGAAAGCCAAGGCGTCAAACTGTTCTCTAAACACGGTCAATGCTATCAACGAAATAACACGAATGTGGGCATTAAACCTGACCTCATCTTTAACTAACCTGACCTAATTTGTAAAACGCATCCCAGGTCGACGAATTACCGTGACTACAGCTCCACTATTAGTGGAAGAGATAAATTGACCGGATTACAGATAACGTTATCTGTAGTGGTTTTTTGTAGACTTAGCCCGTTGAATTACCCTAGCGTGTGTTCAACGCTTGCGAATTAACGTAAACTGACGTTCATGTCGCAGAAGTCGCTCCAGGAGCAGCGCGAGCAGCGGCTCAGGAACTTAGAGTCTTTGAGCGAGCGCGGTTTTGAATCCTATCCTCACCGCTACCGTTCTAGCCATAGTGCTGCTGAGCTTCATAGAGCTCGCTCGGAAATAACGGCAGGGGAAGAGTTTCCTGAGGAGCGGGTCGTGATTGCTGGCCGGGCAATGCTACTCCGTCGAATGGGTAAAGTAACATTTGCCACGCTACAGGATGCGTCAGGGCGTATTCAAGCTTATTTTCAGCGGGACCAGCTTAAGAACTATACTTCTGTTAAGAAAGTTGACCTTGGTGATTGGATTGAGGTCCACGGTAGTCTTTTTGTCACTCAGACTAAGGAACTTACCGTGCGAGTTGATTCGTTTAGGTTGTTGGCAAAGTCATTGCGTCCCCTTCCAGACAAGCATCGAGGTCTCGTTGATAAGGAAGTTCGTTATCGCCAACGTTACATCGATTTGATGGTTAACCCTGACAGGCGAGACACTTTCGTATTACGCAGTAAAGCCGTGTCATTCATACGTCGCCATTTAGATGACTTGGGCTTCATCGAAGTTGAGACTCCGGTATTGCAAACGATCCCGGGAGGTGCCGAAGCAAGGCCCTTCCTTACGCACCACAATGCTCTTGATTACGACTTTCATTTGCGCATTTCACTGGAGTTACACCTCAAGCGCTTGATCGTCGGTGGGTTCGAGGCAGTCTATGAAATCGGTCGTAACTTTCGTAATGAGGGTCTTAGTCACAAGCACAATCCGGAATACACGATGCTTGAACTGTATTGGGCTGGACGTGATTACCTTGAGATCCTGGAGCTTGTTGAAGATATGTATTCGAAGCTAGTGCAGGAAATTACCGGATCAATGATTCTCACCTATCAGGGACAGAAGTTGGACTTTACCCCACCGTGGCCGCGGATCGATTATACCGATGAGCTTGCAACGCGCATGGGTATCGAATTCGATCTCCTCGATGAGCAGCAGCTGCGTTTATGGGTGCATGATCATCACCCACCAGCAGATGGCGAAGAAGCACTTGGGAATCAAGCGTTCAATCAGGTGATGGATAAGCTCTATGATATTTACTTAGAGCCGCACCTAGTCGGGCCTGTATTCGTCATGGATCATCCACAGGTAATTAGTCCGCTGGCAAAGGTACACCCTAAGCGCCCTGGTTTAGTTGCTCGTTTCGAACCGGTAGCAGTGGGAATGGAGCTGGGCAACGCATTTTCTGAACTTAATGATCCACTAGATCAACGTGAGCGTTTCGAACTACAACAGCAGTTGCGTCAAGCTGGTGATGAGGAGTCCCCTCCCCTTGATGAGGATTACCTTGTTGCACTGGAGTACGGTATGCCCCCGACGGGGGGCCTTGGGTTGGGTATTGATCGACTAGCTATGCTACTAGCCGACGTTCCATCGATCCGTGACGTAATTCTATTTCCCCTTTTAAAGCCGGAGTGAGTAAACCGGTAGAAATGTTAGGTCGTTTAGGACCTATTCCACCGACAGCCCGGTCCCTGAGTATCGACATATTGCGTGGCTTAGCACTGTTCGGCATTCTCCTTGTCAACATGCTAGATTTTGCTGGACCGACTTTGAGGGCAGTGCCTATGACTGTTTGGGAATCTCCGGTAGACCAGATGGCAGAGTGGTTCGTTAGGGTTTTTGTTGAGGGTGCCTTCGCTCCTATTTTTGCGTGTCTTCTGGGAGTTGGAATAGCAATCCAGCTTCGCACTAAAGAAAATAGAAGGCCTATGCTTTTTCGCCGCTACGCTTGGCTGGTCCCTATAGGTTTGGTGCACGCGTTGTGTCTTTGGAGGGGCGATATACTCCTTGTTTACGCTTTTGCAGCTTTGGCCCTACTCGCCTTTGCATTGCGAACTACCCGGTTTTTATTCCGCTTTGTTACTGTTCTCTTCTTGGTTTTGACAACATTTTTTCTTTTTCTGGTTCTGTCGGTTGGAGATCCTGTTGGGGCAAATTTTACGGTGGTATTGGAACTCGTCCAACTCTATAGTTCTGGGACGTACTTTGATTTGCTTAGCGCTCGCTTCCCAGAGTTAATGGAGGGCCTAATTTTCTTACCGGTTGTTTTTGGGTGGATTATTATTGGGTTGCTTCTAGGTCGCTTTGGATTTCTTGAAGTTCCAGTGTTGCACCTACCTAGATTGCGCCAGCTAGTTTTGATACTGTTGCCAGCTGCCATCTTGTTTAAAGCTCTGTATGGTTTTTTGCTACTTGATTGGACAGTGGGCCTAGGCCTGTTTTTCACATACGGTTTTGCTGGGCCCTTGCTGGGAGCAAGTTACATGTTTGTCTTTATGCTTGTTCTTGCTTCTCCTGGGGCAGAGGATCGTTTTGTGCCCTTGGCTGCGGTAGGCAGAATGGCTCTAAGTAATTATCTTGCCCAGACCCTTATAGCAGTGACTATTTTTCACGGTTACGGACTGGGTTTCTATGGCAAAATCGGACCTGCGCTGGGCTTGCTCATAACGTTAGTGATCTTCGCCTTACAAATAGTAATTAGTATTTGGTGGTTGAGGCGCTTCTATTTTGGTCCGGTTGAGTGGTTATGGCGGAGCCTAAGTTATCGTAGACCACAACCATTTTTTAAAGGCTAGGCCTCATTTTCAAAACCAACTATGATTCAATTGCTTAGCGGCTTACAGAATGCAACTTTTGCCTTTTTCATGATACCCATTCACCTGCATGGAGAATCGCCTCAACAGAGCCATTTTCTCTCACCCCATCGATGTTCATCTCTTCCGAACCAACCATGAAGTCTACGTGAGTGAGGCTCTGGTTGATTCCGGCTTTCTCAAGGGCCTTGTCCTTTTGTGATTCCCACCCACTGAGGGTGAAAGAGAAAGCGCGACCAATAGCCATATGACTTGAAGCGTTTTCATCGTACAAAGTATTGAAAAAAAGTAATCCTGATTGGGAAATGGGACTAGAATTTGGGACTAGAGCTACTTCACCCAGGTGGCGTGCTCCCTCATCGGTTTCGAGAATACCTTCGAGAGTTTCGAGGCCGCTATCAGCCCAAGCGTCTACTACTCTGCCGCTTTGGAAGCGTAAGCCGAAATTCTCGATTAGTACTCCGCCGTAACTCAGTGGCATTGAAGCCCTAACCACACCCTCGGCGTGGTTACGATGTGGGCTAGTGAACACTTCTTCGGTTGGGAGATTGGCAATGTAGGATGTGCCACGCTGGGTTAGGAATCGTGCGTTCATCCAACAGTGTTTCTGTGGGAGTCCAATCTCTAGGTTAGTTCCAGGTGCCCGGTAACGGAGAAGTTTGTAGCGGCGGCTGTTAAGGTGTTTTAGAATTCGGTCAAGAGTGCCTATGTGAGTGTCCCAAGCAGCTACGGGATTAGTGTTATCAACGCGAACGGCTTTGAAAACTTCGTCCCACAGTCGCCTCTTTCCTTCCTCTGTGGGTAGTTTAGGAAATACGCGAGCGGCCCAGGCATCGCTGGGTACAGTCACTATTGTCCAGTTGACCATCTGTCGGTCTCGAGATTCGTTAAATGATCGCATTGCCTCATTACCTGCGCGTTGGTGGCGGCGTACTCGTTCGGGATCCTGATCAGCGAGAAGATCAGGATTTGGTGAACCGACGTATATTACGGCATCTCCCCTTTCCCCTGCACGAGTCATGGCTTCTCGTCGCCATGAAGGAACAAGGTCGAAGCTGTCGTCTGGGGCAAAGTTAAAACGTGTCAGCGTTACGCTGGGATCATTCCAAAGAACATCTACTAGTTCGGCTCCAGCTCTATAAGCTTCTGAGGTTATGCGACGCACCATTGGGGCAGCCTCTATTGAAGCATCGATGATGAGCCGTTGTCCCGGTTGCAGGTTTAGCCCGACACGAACCGCCACCTCAGCATATGCGGCTAGTTTTTTTTCAAATATTTGTACATTTGTGACTTGGTTATCTTTAGGCATAGCAATGCATTCTATCTGGATTATGGTCGGTTGCGGGATCATGAACTTTCGGGTTTACTTTTTAGCCGGGTCCCTGTAATGACAACATGGTTGGATTTAACTAGAGGTTGAAATGTGCACGGTGTTAACTAAAATGTGAACAAGAAACATAAATTAGTAACATTCGGGGATCATTTACGCATACAAAGTGGTTTCATGGCGCATTTGTGATTGACACCAAGCAACTATTTTGCTAATATCGAGCAACTTGGTGGAAAAATTCCACCTCAGCTGATTTAGTGGGAGGTTGTAACCGAATGAAGAAATTTTTTGCTCTACCTACCTTGATGGTGATTGGCAACGCGTTTGCTCAGGAATCCACCCTCGATCCTGCAGCTACGGCATGGATTCTTGTTTCTACTGCCTTTGTGTTTCTCATGGTAATTGGTTTGGCCTTCTTTTACGGAGGATTGGTTCGACGTAAGAACGCTCTCAACACCATGATGATGAGTTTCGTGTCACTCGGAGTCGTCGGTCTCACCTGGTCCCTCTTAGGTTATAGCTTTGCCTACGATGTCGGTAATTGGTTCGTTGGTGGTTTTAAATTCGCATTCCTAAACCATGTCGGTCTCACGGGTGATGGTGTGCCAGCAATCCTTGATCTCGCTTTCCAGGGGGCCTTTGCAATTATCACTGCCGCTCTTATCTCTGGTGCGGTGGTAGAGCGAATGCGTTTCAGTGCGTTCATGCTGTTCATTGCTCTTTGGAGTCTGGTGATTTATGGGCCTCTAGCCCACTGGGTCTGGGGTGGCGGGTTCTTATCCACGCTTGGGGCCATTGATTTTGCGGGCGGCACGGTAGTACACATCAATGCTGGAGTAGCTGCACTTGTACTAGCTTTGATGATTGGCAAGCGTCGCGATTATGGAAAAAAAGCTATGCTCCCCCATCAGGTTCCTTTTACGTTGCTTGGTGCTGGTCTTCTGTGGTTTGGTTGGTTCGGCTTTAACGGTGGTAGTGCATACGCCGCTGATGGTATTGCCTCACTTGCACTCGCAAACACGCTGCTTGCTCCAGCAGCCACAATAGTCATTTGGGCCATCATCGATCTTTTCCGTGTTGGGAAGGTAACTGCAGTTGGTCTTGCAACGGCGGTTATTGTTGGCCTTGTTGCCATAACGCCTGCGGCTGGCGTGGTATCGCCTTTGGCCGCCATCATTATTGGTTTGATTGCGACCTTTCCAAGCTACGCTTTCATTACGTGGCGTGGCAACTCAAGTCTAGACGACTCACTAGACGTCTTTGGCGCCCACGGATTAGGGGGTATTTCCGGTGCCCTCCTGACGGGTGTGTTTGTCTCTACAGCGTGGGGAGGCGAGGTGTCTGGTAGCTTCAATCAATTCATTATTCAACTTGTTGCTGTAGGGGTAGCCATAGTGTTTAGTGGCCTAGGGACCTTTATCATCGCTCGTATTGTGGGTCTGTTCGTGCCACTCCGTGCAGAGGAAAAGCCGGAGGAGCAAGGTCTTGACGTGCCGATGCATGGTGAGGAAGCTTACGGTGACGGTGAAGGAGCCCTACTGATCCCTATCAGCACTTCGACCAAGGCCGCTCAGGTAGCCACGGGTAATTTGGAGAACCAGTCATGATGAAGCTTATTACTGCTGTCATCCGTAAAGAGCGACTGAATTACGTTCTAACTGAACTCTTTGAGAACGGAATCCACGGGATTACTGTTACTCAGGTTCAGGGCCATGGTGGGGAGACAGAGAAGGTCGAGACGTACCGGGGTCTTACGGTAAAAATGGGTTTAACGGAAAAGATCCGTCTTGATATTGGCGTAACAGAGCCCTTTGTTGATAAGACTGTTGATGTGATTCTACAGACGGCAAGGACTGGTGATGTCGGTGACGGCAAGATTTTTGTCTTGCCAGTGGAGAAGGTCTATCGAATTCGTACTGGAGAGGAAGACGCTGAAGCCGTAACGCCGGTGCTCAATTAGCTGCCTTAAAGTTATAAAAGTACTCACCTTGATAGGGAGCCGGCTTCGGGCTCCCTAATTTGGTTAAATCCCCAAATTCATAAGAGATCGGGACTAATAAAATTCCTACTATCAAGGTTGTAGTTTCGCCTATTAACGTTACGTCGATTGGGATATCACTCGACTAAATCTCCGTTAGGAAAGAGTTTGTCACCAAGGCCTATGGTTGCTGTAGAGTGACCTTACTATTGTCACCGATGATCAGGCGGTGGGTATTGGGTTGACTAGAATCACCGCAGATTTCGACATCCTCACCAATAAGACTTCCTTGCAGCCGTGTTTCGATAGTTTTGATCCGGGTGCGATTCCCAACCACGGTGTACTCGAGTTCTGCCTCGAAAATAGAAACTTCTTTACCGATAGTAGTGAAAGGCCCGATATATGCGTTCTCTATGACGGCACCTGACGCTATTATGGCTGGTCCGCAGATAGTCGTGTCACGTACAATTGCTCCTGATTCAATCACCACGTCACCAGTGATCTGGGTGTTTTCGACCTCACCTTCTATTCTTCTGCGGAGATTAAGAAGCTGAAGGCGGTTGGCGTCGAGAATATCCTCGGCTTTACCAGTGTCTTTCCACCAGCCATCAACTAGCACTGGTCGCACGTTTCCCCCTGAGTCTAATAGAAGTTGAATCGCGTCTGTGATTTGATATTCACCCTTGGCACCTGGTTCCAACACCTCTATGGCATCATGAATAGAAGTGTCAAAAACATAAACACCTGCTATAGCTAGATTGCTCGGAGGGACCTCTGGTTTCTCAACAAGTTGCGTGATGCGGTCCCCTTTCACTACAGCTACCCCCAGGGCCCTTGGGTCTTCAACTGGAACCAGCGCTAAAGCCGCGTTGACATCCGAATCAGTGTTGAAAGCCTCAAGAAAATCTCTAATTCCCTTCTCGAAGATGTTATCGCTTAGGTACATGACAAACGGTTCGTCGCCAAGGAATTCTCTTGACACTTTAACGGCATGAGCCAGGCCCTTCGGTTGGTTCTGCAAAATGAATTCGAAGTTTGTATCGGAGAACCCTGTGAGTACTTCTTTCAGGGCTTCTGCGGTGACCTGGTTTACTACTACACCGATCTCAGTGATGCCGACCTCGATAAGATCCTGAACTCCGTAGTGGATAAGAGGTTTGTTGGCTACATAAATCGTAGGCTTTGGTCTCAAGCTGGTA
>CEQQ01118530.1_pt1 | contig 31033 bp, 28 predicted proteins | sample 531041 | NCBI WGS metagenome assembly CEQQ01 (sample SAMEA2621222, study PRJEB7988) | marine metagenome | biome: marine biome (ENVO:00000447); feature: deep chlorophyll maximum layer (ENVO:xxxxxxxx); material: "saline water (ENVO:00002010), including plankton (ENVO:xxxxxxxx)" | depth 150 m | reverse complement strand
ACCATTTCCAGTGGTGGTATCGCAAGAACCGTCGGTGTAGACGTGCACATCTTTGGGCATACGAGGCATGCTACCCCATAACGACTTACCCAAGTGTTGGTATTTTTGCTACCAGCCATCTTAATAAAGCTCTTTGCGGCGGTACGCTAATTTTAGCTATGACTTGACTTAAACAAACATTATACGTATGATGAACAAACCCTCTACAAAAGGGTGCTCCGCCTAAAGGATTGGAACTAAAAGTGATCAAAGGTAAGTACACAGCTCACCAAGTTGAGGAACGCACTGAGATTCCTGCGTCAACGCTGCGGCAATGGGAGAGGAGATACGGAGTTCCTCTGCCAGAGCGCAGTGAATCAGGTTATCGACTCTATAGTGACGATGACCTCAAATTGATTGGCGAGATGAAAAATCACATTGCAGGTGGTGTACCAGCCTCCCGGGCAGCCACACTTGTCAGGCAACCGATCCATAATGATCGGGAGCCACAGCACCTTTTAAATGTGCGGTCTAGGTTAGTGGGTGCCCTTGTGGATCTTGACGAGCAAAGAGCTGAGAGTATTCTTAGCGAAGCTTACAGCATGTATCCTGTTGAGGTTATAGTTTCTGAGGTATTTCATGGCGTTATGGTCGATATTGGGACCTCCTGGCATGACGGATCGATACCTATAACCACAGAGCATTTTGCAAGTAATTTTGTTCGGGGTAGGCTTCGCTTACTAATGAACATTTCGGGTCCCACAGTTACTGGGCTAAGCGTAATCATAGCTTGTGCGCCTCAAGACATGCATGAGCTCGGCGCTTTAACTATGGCGGTCCTTCTAAGACGAGTCGGTTACCAAATATATTTTACTGGCTCTGATACCCCGATTCCCGATCTTGTAGCTATGGCAGAAGCAGTTAATCCTATAGCAGTGATGATTTCTGCTAGCAGCAGAGAAAGTGTGTCAGTACTCAAGCAGGGAAAAGACTTGCTTAGTAATTTGGCTCCGCTCTTAATCTTTGGAGGGAACGCATTTAACGAAGATCCCTCAGAAGCCGAGAGTCTCGGGGGACATTTCTTAGCAAAGAGCGCCAATGAAGCGGTTGAGTCATTCAATCACCTGATTAATCAAAGGAGGTCTTCACAATGATCAATTTTTGGAAACATCTTTTATTGAGGACTGAGTTAATGTTTTATGCCGTAGAAATTAGACGTGTTGATTTGCAGCTAAATCAGGGAGGATTATTAAAATGACTGCTTCTTCAATTCCAATCCATAATGGGGATATAGATTTGGCGACACCCTGTCAGATGCTTAGTTTTGGTCGTCGGCAAACTCTGTATCATAATGGTGATCTTGCTCAATCCGTGTTTAGGGTGCGTGACGGTCTAGTACGCATAACTCGCATGACCCCAGAAGGTCGTACCCTCACTGTGCGCCATGTTTTACCCGGCGATTTTTTCGGCGAAGAAGCCCTTCGCCATGACACTAGGGAGGAAATTGCAGAAGCCCTCACTTCTACTAAAATCGAAGCTATCGATCCTGAGAAAATTGCCCACGAGGACCTTATGACGATTACCCAATCATTATCTCTTCAAATGCATCGTCTTATGGATTACGAGTATCACTTGCAGACTGGTGATCTTCGACAGAGAGTTTCTCGATACCTGCTTAGGCTTGCTTCGACCCCACTAACGCGGGAAGATGAACTTGGCCGAAAAGTGGTTTTAGCTACTCACGAATTGATCGCTGAGGGTACAGCTAGTACGCGCGAGAGCGTTTCGAAGATAATTACTGAGTTGCGCGCTGAAGGTTTGATAGAGTCGGGTTACCGTAGTGTAGTTTTGATTAGTATTAAAGAGCTTACGATAATTGCTGACGATACGTGAATTAGTTTTTAGCACCAGATATTAGATACTTTTATTGAGAAAAGCATCTAATATCTCGGTCTGGTTGCTATGGGTTCTTCGTGATTTCAAGTTACTAACTTTTCGAGGATAACTACTGCTGCGGCATGATCTCGACTGTGAGTCAAGCTCACATGCACAGCTAGGTTTTTTGCTCTAAGTTCCTTTTCTATTTTTGCTGTGAAGGCAAGTCGCGGCTTTGTCTCGTCTCGTATTACCCAGACGTCCTGCCAACCGTGGTTTTCGGCCCAGCATTTTTGGAAAGCCTCCTTTGCAGCGATTCGTGCGGCAATCGAAGGAAGGGGGTCAACTTTGCTACGGCAAAATATTATTTCCTCGGATGTGAAGTGTCTATACAAAAATCTCTTAGGGTGCTTCTGCCATATCTTCTTTATGCGAGATAGTTCTACCAAGTCTAGCCCAACGGCAACTATCATGTGATACTTCCAATCATCGAAACTTGACCATTCTCTCCGATATAAGCCCGATCAGCGATATCAATAAAAAATCCGTGTTCAACAACCCCAGGCTGCAACTCTATCTTTTTGGCTAGCAATTTTGGTTCCAATAGGTCAGAGAAACGACAATCTACAACCCAGTTGCCGTTATCTGTAATTACGGGTGTGTTTTTTACGGTGCGGAGCGTCGGTACCGTGCCGATTTGCTCCAAAAGTGAAAGTGTTCGTTGCCATCCGAACTGGAGTATTTCAACTGGAACTGGAACTTTACTTCCAAGGCGAGGCACCCGCTTACTAGAGTCGCCTACAAGGATAAATGTTTGGGCGCTAGTCGCTACCAACTTCTCTCGTGTTAAGGCTCCGCCAAGACCTTTAATAGCATTAAGGTCCATTGTGACTTCGTCCATGCCATCGACAGCGAGATCTACCCCTGATGGGCCTAAGTCAACTAAAGCAATGCCTTCCTTCTGAGCTAAGTTTTTGGTTTCTACAGATGTAGGGACAGCTCGAATATCTTGGAGGTTACCTTCCTGGATCATTCGACCTAGTTCTTCGATAACATAACGAGCTGTAGAGCCAGTGCCCAATCCCAAGACCATTCCCGACTTCACGTGTTTTACGGCTCTTCTAGCTGCTCGGATTTTGTCACGCTCACTGTTTGTAATCACGTTTTAAGGGCGTCTAGTTGTTTCTTCACTCGCGCAACGTGGCCACGAGCTTTGACGTTATACATGGCCTTGGCAATATGGCCGTCAGGAGAAATGATGAATGTTGAGCGGATTAAGCCTTTATAAGTTCGTCCATAATTCTTTTTCTCTCCCCAAGCACCGTATGCGCTTGCTAGCGAGTGATCCTCGTCTGAGATGAGGTTGAATGGAAGCGAATGTTCTTCCTGGAACTTTTCATGAGAACTGACTGGATCAGGTGACACTCCCAATACCAAACCATCTACCCCTGTAAACTGATCTCGGAAATCGCATGACTCAACAGTGCAGCCGGAGGTGAAGTCCTTGGGGTAAAAATACAAAATCACCCAATTTCCAAGAAGGGTGGCAAGGTCGACTGTGCCGTTAGTTGCGGGTTTACGGAATGTTGGGGCTATGTCCCCCGGTTTGAGTTTGTCTGCCATGACGTAGTGTATACTCCTTTGCAATTTAAGGACAGGCCCGTGATGTGGATTAGACAGGCTAGGGTTAAGATCAGTCGTAGGTTTTTATGCTCTTGTCAGTTAAGCAGAGAAGTATAGAATGTTTCTGTGAAGAAACTTGTCCTAGCCAGTGGTTCGCCAAGAAGGTGTTCCCTTTTAGAAAGCCTTGGACTGGACTTTGAAATTGCCCCAGCTGATATTGATGAGACCCCGCTAAATGATGAAACACCAGAGGCCTTGGTATTACGCCTAAGCTGCGCTAAAGCCCAATCCGTTGCTCAGCAGCATTTTGGAGCTTTGGTAATAGCTGCCGACACGGTTGTAATTGTTGGCGGACGTGTTTTGGGCAAACCTCTTGATAAACAGGAGAATCACTTATTTCTACAACAACTTGAAGGTTGCACCCATACCGTTTTAACGGGACATGCCCTTTCTAAGGGAGCTCAGTTAGAAGTTGAAACCGTGTCAACTACAGTAACTTTCCGACAACTCAATTCTTGCGAAGTTGAACGTTACGTTGACACGGGTGAGGGACTTGATAAGGCCGGCGGTTACGGTATTCAGGGAAGAGGCTCAGCATTCGTTGAACGGATAGAAGGGTGCTATTACAACGTTATGGGATTGAGTTTGGTTTCGGTGACTTTGTTAGCTAGACGCTTGGGTGTGGATCTTGTCTAACTTGTTGCGTGCCTGGTATATCTTGCTTGGGTTAGGTCTGATTACTTTTGTCCTGACAGCGGTAATTGAAAGGCTTCCATTTAGCGTTACTAGCGCGGTAGCTTTGCCATATAATTATGTTTATCGGGCAGGCATAAACCTGCGTCAGGCTTCTGAGGGTTTGATTGATCGGCGTTCGTATCGAGCGGAAATAAGTAATCTTAAGGCTGCTGTTGACGGGTTAGTCGAGGACAATCGGCAGTTAGTCCTCGAGGTTGAGAATCTTCAGCAACTCCTTGCGGTAAGAACTGAAATTTCATCCGGAGCTAAATTTACGGTACCCGTCGTTGGGGGCAGTATTGATGCCATTATCGAACGTTTAACGGTTGGTCGTGGTTCTAGGTTTGGGGTTGTACGAAATATGCCGGTGGTTGTACCAGGGGGTCTGGTAGGTATCGTAACAGACGTTTCAGCTGGCAAATCTCTTGTACGGACTATTACAGATCCTGAGTCTAGAGTTGGTGTAACTGTTCGGGGAAAAGGCGGTCAGGGTGTAGCTCATGGAGAGCCTGGAGGTCGGGTTAGAGTAACGGATTATCGATTGAAGGATACGCTCAATGTTGGTGATTTAGTAGAAACTTCGAGTGAGGGTGGTTTGTTCCCCCGTGGTTTGCTGGTCGGAATGATAGTAGAAATACCACCGCCAGACCCAAACGACCTACATCGTACCTTTATGGTGAGGCCTGCTGTTGACCTTTCCACCCTATTACAGGTCACATTGATCCAACCACTATGACAAAATAACAAGCGGCTTGTTTCATTTCTGGTCGTTGTAAATGCCTCGGTGGTAAAACAGTTAGAAAACTAGGATTTAATATGAAGATGCAGGTTCCTTGAATTAGCTTTAATTGTAGAGCGTGTGTGGTTTCTAGCTAAAGGTTTTATTAACGAGCAGTAGGGTTTAGGCAAATGGCACCTAGTCAGGTTTTCCATTCAGGCCTTTTCGGGGAAGGTTACTCGCAACAATGCCTTCACATATTTGATTCGGTGGTTGTTTTCATTAAGTTGGATGCACTATTCTTCGGTATGCAATGTGGGTTGTCAAAAAGACCCATGGATGAGGAATTCTTTTGGGTTGGTTGGGTATCTACTAAATTGATGTGACGGAGGGAAATTTAATGGCTAATGTCATTAAGGTGAAGGTGAATCAGGTTGGTAAAACTACGTCGCAAGGGGTCATTAGAAGTCATAAGGTACTTATTGATCGACCACTTGGTAAGGGAGGTGAAGACTGTGGTCCGATGGGGGGCGAGTTGCTTTTGATAGCCCTAGGAGGTTGTTTCAATAGCAATTTACTTGCTGCAATTCGCTCTAGAAATGCCTCAATTTCCAACGTCAGTATATGCTTACAAGGAATATTAGAAGGGAAGCCATCACGTTTTGCAGCGATTCATATGAATATTGCGGCGGATTTTGATGACCGTACCTTGGTAGAAAAATTACTTACCATCTCAGAGCGTTCCTGTATTGTGGCTAACACCTTAAAAGATATTGTTGATCTTACTATCTCGGTAGAGAAGAACCCCACGTTGCTCTGATGGACATATAGCAATCGGTAAGTTTGTACTCAATGTATTCTCAAATACGTCATTCATTTGCAGACTCTTGCCTGCTCTTAACTTAGTGATGAAGATGAACGGTAGCAAATTTTGGTTGTGGTAGGAAAGTAGAATCAGTTTTCGGACTTTAGGACTAAATTGACCAGCCGACCCGGTACGATTATCTCCCGCAAGACAGAAGTGGTTTCCAGTCTCCTGGCGATGTTGGGTTCCTCTTTTGCGGCAGAGAGTACTTCTGCCTCAGTAGAGTTAACTGGGATACAAATTTGCGCCCTGACCTTGCCGTTTACCTGAACAGCCATATTGATAGTTTCGGATGTTAGGGCCTCTTCGTCATACTTCGGCCAGGCTTGTTTGTGGATTGAGTCTTTGTGATCCGTTAATTCCCATAACTCCTCGCTAATGTGCGGAGCAAACGGTGCTAACATCAGGAGTAAGGCCTCAGTTGCTTCATTCCAAACCGTAGATTGAACTAGACCTGCTCCCTTAGCTTTACTCATTGCGTTTACGAGGGTCATTAGTTCTGCTATGGCTGTGTTGAAACTGAAATTGTTTAGGTCTTCTGTTACCTCTTTAATTGCATGGTGTACTGATCGTCTAAGTTCCTGTTTATCTTCTTGGCGGCAATCAGTGGTTACTGTTGATGGTTCTAGTATTGTTGACCATGTCCGATTTAAGAATCGAACCACTCCTTCTATGCCTTGTGAATTCCAGGGTCCTCCTTGTTCCCAGGGACCGATAAACATCAAGTAAGTTCGTACGGTGTCACTTCCGTAAGTAGCTACTAAATCGTCTGGGTCAACGACATTTCCCCGGGATTTAGACATTTTTTCGTTGTCTTCACCGAGGATGATTCCCTGGTTTCTGAGCCGCAAGAAAGGTTCGTCTTGTTCAATCAGGCCAAGGTCTCGAATGACCTTGGTAAAAAAACGAGAGTACATTAAGTGCAAAACAGCATGTTCTATTCCACCTGTATAAGTATTAACAGGTGTCCATTTACGAACTAATTCAGCATCGACTGGCCCGTCTTCTTTGGCTGGGGAGAGGTATCTGAACCAGTACCATGAGGAATCCATGAAGGTATCCATTGTGTCTGTTTCACGTGTTGCATGGCCTCCACATGCAGGGCAAGTAGAATTTATGAATTGCTCGTTGTGTTTGAGGGGTGATTCGCCAGTTGGGATGAATTCAACATTTTCAGGTAGGACCACGGGAAGGTTATCAAGTTTTTCGGGTACGATCCCACATTTGTCACAATAAAGAATAGGGATTGGTGTGCCCCAGTACCGTTGTCTGGAAATTAGCCAATCTCTAAGTCGGTAGGTGATTTTGGCTGATCCTAAACCGGTTTTTTCTAGGTAATCAATTGTTGTTGCAATAGAGGGACTATTTTTGCCCTTCTCACCATTATGGTACGCACCGTTAATTGGCTCAGAATTGATGATTATGCCCGGACCGATATAGGCCTCTGTGAGATCTTTAGCCAATACCTCATCGACGCTATCGGGTTGAACAACCGGAATTATTTCGAGGTCAAATTGCCGTGCAAATTCAAAGTCACGCTGATCCCCATAAGGGACAGCCATAATAGCACCGGTACCATAAGTCATCATTACGTAGTCAGCGATCCAAATAGGTATCTTTTTGCTGTTGACTGGATTCGTAGCAAATGCCCCTATAAATTCTCCTGTTTTTTCGCGACCCTCTGCTTGCCGGTCAATCTCACTTGAATGCGAGGTTTTCGTTACATATTTGTCCACCCGCGACTGACGGTCAGGAGTAGTTAGCTTTTGTACAAGATCGTGTTCAGGGGCGAGGACTAAGAATGTTGCTCCCCAGAGGGTATCTGGTCGAGTAGTAAATATTGGGATGTCGTCGCCGAACTCACTTTTGAATATAACCGTAGCGCCTTCGCTACGTCCGATCCAATTTGTTTGCATGATTTTCACGCGATCTGGCCAATCGAGATCGCTAAAGTCCAAGAGTTCCTCAGCGTAGTCTGTGATTTTAAAATGCCACTGTGGCATTAGGCGACGCTCTACTAGTGCACCAGATCGATCTCCTCTACCATCAATGACTTGTTCGTTTGCCAAGACAGTCTGGTCCACCGGATCCCAATTTACGAAGGATTCTTTACGGTAAGCTAGGCCGCGTTCAAACATTTTTACAAAAAACCATTGATTCCACTTGTAATAACTTGGTTCACAGGTTGCGAGCGTCTTGCTCCAGTCGAACATCGCACCCATCGCTTTGAACTGACGTGTCATGTAATTGATTCGTTCATGTGTGAGGCTAGCTGGATGGACGTCGTTTCGGCCTTCCGCCGCTGCTTTTATGGCTGCATTTTCAGCTGGGAGGCCGAATGCGTCGTAGCCCATGGGGAAGAAAACATTGTAACCACACATGCGTAGGTACCGGGCTGCGGCATCCGCTGGAGCTTCTGCCCACCAATGACCTACGTGGAGGTTGCCCGAGGGATAAGGGTACATAGTCAGAAAATAATATGTGGGCCTCGAGTTGTCTTGGAGGTCAACTTTGTGAGCATTAGTTTCTTCCCATATTTGTTGCCACTTAGATTCTATTTCGCTCGGTACGTATCTCACCTGCTGTTGAGGTCCTGAATTTGTCTTGTAGTTAGTCATTTTGTCTCCAGTGGGCTTACCAATTGATGTCCCCATCTAACTTGAACGCGCTTTCGGGACAAAAAAAGGCCGACCGGTTTTGGTCGGGTACCACAGGGGGTCTGGTGCTCGTGGCTAGCTATTAGTTTGTCCAATCGTGATTAGTAATTTGAGCACTACCGGGGCAATCATCCGTATAAGACTATTTGGTCTATAGAGGCGCTGTCAATCTTTGTTGATTACCGAGCGTTATAACCTAGAGTAAAGATGACTGGTGAAAATATAGACGATTAACCGTTTCTAATGGCGAAGAAAATCAACGAAGGTAGGTCAGTAGATCATCATTGAAGACTAATAGAGCTCATTACCAGGGGTTACACTAGTGCGACTTCGATATCTATATGGGGAGTATCCATGGATTATGACATCATCGTGATTGGCTCTGGCCCAGGGGGTTACCATGCTGCTATCCGAGCAGCTCAGCTAGGGCAGAGAGTAGCTTGCGTCGAGAAGGAATCGCTGGGCGGGGTTTGCCTTAACACCGGATGTATTCCTACGAAGGCTTTATTACATATTGCTCATGAAATACTTGGAGCTCGGCATGCAAAAGCTCTTGGGGTGGACTTTGGTGAACCACGGGTGGATCTGACAAGGGTGGCAACTTGGAAGGATGAAGTTGTTAAGCGCATGACTCAAGGCGTGGGGATGTTGTTGAAGGGTAACCGTGTTGACCATATCGAAGGGGAAGCCATCTTCGCTGGGCCAAATTTGTTAAAGGTTGGTGACCGTGATATTACAGCAGAAAAGTTCATAATTGCTACTGGTTCCCGGCCTATCTCGGTACCAGGTTTTGAAGTGGATGGAGATCAGATCGTGGACTCTTCTGGGGCCCTCCTGATCTCTACGATTCCCGATAGATTCTTAGCTATAGGGGGTAGTGCTATTGGGTTAGAGTTCTCAGATATTTACGCTGCTTTAGGTAGCGAGGTTACGGTAGTTGAGTTGCTAGAAACTATTAACCCCCTGGGGGATAAAGAGGTCTCACGGGAATTGCACAAAAGCTTTAAGGGTCGGGGTATCCAAATTCGTACCTCCACCAAAGCCCTTGGTTGCAACAAGACTGATGGAGGCCTCGCTGTTGAACTTCAACAAGAAGGCTCAGACATCGAGACCATTATTGTAGATAAGATCCTTGTGGCCGTAGGTCGGCAGCCAAATGGTGATTTGCTAAATCTAGCATCGATAGGAGTTCAAGTTGATGAGAAGGGTTACGTGCCTGTAAATAGTCACCTGCAAACTTCGGAGCCATACGTATATGCGATAGGTGATGTTGCAAGACCGCCGCTGTTGGCACACAAGGCTATGAAGGAGGGCCTTGTCGCTGCTGAACATGCTTCTGGACTGCCGGCAGCATATGACACCATCGTGCCGAATGTTATTTACACACAGCCAGAAATAGCTAGTGTCGGGATGACTGAGGAGGAGGCTACGGTTGCTGGTTATAGTGTTAAAACGGGCCGCTTCCCTCTTGCTGCATCAGGAAGGGCTTCAACTACTGGCAATAATGAGGGCCTAATAAAACTTGTGGGAGACCAGGAAACTGATGCTTTACTCGGGTTTCACATGGTTGGTGCCAATGCTGGTGAGCTTGTCAGTGAGGCAGTTCTTGCTATAGAGATGGGAGCTACGCTTGAAGACATTGCTCTTAGTCAGCATGCTCACCCTACACTTGCAGAGGGAATAATGGAGGCAGCTGAACAGGCACACGGCCGGGCGATTCATACCACTAACCGCCGTAATTGAGTTTACACTTCCAAAAACAACAGCAAAGAAATTGATTTAAGTTGTGTATTCGGCGTTGATACGGATGTATTCTGCACTAAGGTCGCACCCCCAGGCTTTCGCTGAGTGGTTGCCAACTTTTAGATCAATTTCGATAAGTACCGTCTCGGTATTCATGGTAGAGGAAAGTTTCTCAAGATCGAAATTTTGGGGTGCGTTTTCATAAACAACGGTGCCTTGTAATTTCACTAGAATCTTTTCCTGATTAAATGATGCACCTGAAGCTCCAACAGCAGCTAGGATTCTTCCCCAATTAGGATCGTTTCCATGGACAGCTGTTTTGACAAGAGGGCTGAGAGCTACAGCTCTAGCTGCAAGTCGAGCTTCGGTAGCCGACCGAGCTCCTCGTACCTGAACGATCATTAGTTTAGTAGCCCCTTCGCCGTCTTGGGCAATCTTTTCAGCGAGGCCCATACAAACAGAGTTAAGGGCATCCGCTAACTCTAGGGCGTCCTCAGGGACCCGATTACTAGACATTACCAATGCCATGTCGTTTGTCGAAGTATCCCCATCAACAGTGAGTTGGTTAAAACTTTCATCTACGATGCGTGGCCATAGGTCGCGAAGAGTTTCCTGTGGAATTACTGCGTCGGTCAACACGAAAGCTAGCATTGTTGCCATATCCGGGTGAATCATTCCTGAACCCTTTGCAATTCCTACAACCCGGGCGCCATTTTTAAGTACAACGGCTACTTCTTTGGTTGTAGTGTCTGTTGTTAAAATTGATTCTGCAAAACCCGGGCTTTCGGACTTTAGATTCTTTACTAAGCTAGGTAGAGCTTGGTAAACCTTGTCTATTGGTAGCTGAACTCCAATTATTCCTGTGCTAGCTGTCAATACCGATTGTGAATCAGTGAGGTTTAAAGCATTAGCGGTAAAAATACCAAAATCCTCATCACTCTTAATTCCTTGATTACCAGTAGCGGCGTTTGCATTCCCAGAATTGACTACTACGGCACGGATCGGGGTCCCTGCCCTATAAATGCTTTGGTTACGGGAGACACAGGCCGCCTTTACCTGATTCCTTGTACTTGTTAGTGCCCAAGCAGTTGGGTCTAGACAGTAGATGAGCCCGAGGTCTTGCAGGCCGGATGGTTTTATTCCAGCTTTTGTGCCTGCCGCTTCGAAGCCTTTGGGGAGTTTCATGGCCAATCTCCAGTAAGGGATAAGCCAAGGGTTTCATCGAATCCAAAAGCAACATTAAACCCTTGGATCGCTTGGCCAGCAGCTCCTTTACCAAGATTATCGAGTGCAGTAAAAACTAGAACGGCTTGAGATCTCGGGTCTTTCCGAACTGAAATTAAGACTCGGTCGCTGCCGGTAACCGCCTTTGTCGTGGGCAGTTCTGCCTGGATATGAATCAAAGGATCACCTGAATAATAGTTTCGATACATAGAGAGAAGGGTTTCGTCGTCAGCGATATCATGGTCAGGAAAAGTCGTGCATGTTGCGAGAATACCTCTGGTCATAGGTACTAGATGTGGAGTAAAAGTTACGGTAGGGGAGATAGTATCGTCTTGTTCCGCCACCATCTTTTTCTGATTTATAGCGTACTTTAAGGACATTTCGATTTCAGCTAAGTGTCTGTGCTGTCCGGCTACCTTATACGCGTGCGAGGTCTCATTTAGTTGTGAGAAATGAAGATTGTCTGATACTCCGCGTCCGGCACCAGAAGCACCGGTAATTACATTAGCGTTAATGTCTTTGCCCAGGAGACCTTCTGCTGCTAGTGGTGCCAAGGCAATAATTACGGCTGTGGCGTTACAACCTGGAGCCGAGATTATGTCGGCTCCAGGTAAGTCTTCCCGATATAGTTCGACAAGTCCATATTTAGCTTCAGGGCATAATTCTGGGTGTGGGTGTTCGATGCCATACCATTCGGTGTAGATTTCCGGTTTTAGGCGGAAGTCAGCTGAGAGGTCTACAACACGTTTCCCAGCATTCCGAGCGCGGGCCACTAGTGGTGCTGTATAACGGTGTGGGGTCGCACAAAACACTACGTCGCTTTTCTCGATCACCGCGTTATTTTCGATGAAAGCTTGATCCTTTAACCCAGCTAAATGTGGCCACGATTCAGAGACGGCTCGCCCGGACCACTTACGGGATCCGAACTCAACGGATCCGACTTCTGGGTGGCGCAACAAACGTCTTATGAGGCCCACGCCACCATAACCAGTGGCTCCGAGGATACCAACTTTGAGGGTCATGCCAAAACACCTGATCCTAGTACTTGGGTGAGAATGGCTTTATGGGCATGCAGTCGGTTTTCTGCTTGGTCGAACACACGACTTCGTGGATGATGGACCGCTTCAGCGACACATTCTTCGCCGTAGTGGGCAGGTAGATCATGCATAAAAATTCCCTGGGGGCTAAGGTCTTTGAACCACTCGGGAGTGATTGTGTAACCTGCGAAGTCCTTTCGTCTTTTAGCTGCATCTTCCTCCTGACCCATAGATATCCATACGTCCGTGTACAATACGTCAGCTCCTAGGACAGCGTCGCGTGGGTCCCGAACAGTAGTAATGTTTGCTCCGGCTGCCAGCGCTTTTGCTAGGACTTTTGAATCAGGGTCGTATCCTTCTGGACACGCGATGATTAATTTTGTTTTTGAGTGCATGGCTGCAAGTAAATGTGAATTACAGACGTTGTTTCCATCACCAACGTAGGCAACAACTACTCCTTCGAGCTGTTCAAACTCCTCAAGCAATGTTAGGTAATCGGCGAGAAGTTGGCAGGGGTGAACCAGGTCTGAAAGACCATTTATTACAGGAACGCGAGCATGATTGGCTAACTCTTCTAGGGTTTCGTGACCGTAAGTTCTTGCCATTATGGCATCCACCCATCGTTCTAGGTTTTTGGCTACATCTTGGGTCGTTTCACGCACACCAACACCTATAAAGTTTTGGCTTAGTAGAATTGAATGTCCGCCAAGTTGCATCATCGCTATGTCGAAAGTTGAACGGGTTCTCAAGGATTGCTTTTCAAATAGCATCGCGAGAGTCATGTCGGTAAGGGGTTTGGGTCTTTCCCCCTTTTTCCAGCCAGTCTTCAGTTCCAGTCCGATTCTGAGGAGTTCATTAAACTGCTTTGTGTTTAAGTCTCCGAGAGTGAGAAAGTCTTTCCCTTCGAGGCTAGATACTCGGGTCATGCAATCCTCCTGTAGCTCCTTCGCTGGTGTGAAAAGCAGACCTAAACTGTACCACGGTAATCCCCAGACCGAACTACTTAGATTTTTGTCGGTAGGGAAAGCTATGGGATGTAACAGACCTGGTTTGATTCAAGAACTGTTCATTTGCTCAAGATCGAAATTGTTTAGCGAATTTCTGCGTGTATTGTTTTTATTGGTAAGGGAGGCAACCCTTGTGTTTCATTCTAGGTGAGTATATTGCGTAGCTTCGGTGAGGGGCACCAGGAAATATGTCCCTAATTGGTACCGAAATAAGAAATGAGATTGTTGGTTGAAACTGTAGTGTAGTTTTGTCCAGACATCCCCGCCTTGGGGGTGGTAAGCTATTTCCCGTATGAAGAGATTGGCGTTTATTGTTTTAGTCGTGGTTTGTGCATTAGTCGTAACTCTGGTTACCCCTAATGCTCAGAAGCAAACAGCTCCAATCGTCTTTGTTGATTCTCAGGCAGCCATTAATGCTCACCCTGCCGGTCAGGCTGCTAATGACTTACAGATCCAAGCAAGGGAAGAAATTAATTTTATCCGGGCGGATATTGAAGAGCTAAATGACCGTGTGATCCAAGGGGAAGTTTTACCTGCAGCAGATCGCGAAAGACTCCAGGTGCTACTTGCAACTTTAGATTCTGTACAGCTCAGGTATCAAGAGGATATTTCGGTGACTGCCCAGCCAGCTATTCAAGAGGTTAACGATGTGATACGTGTGCTTGCTACCGAGAACGGTTATTCCATAGTCTTGGATACCTTGGTGGCTGGTAACGGATTGGTAGTGTTTGCACAGGATGGGCTTGACATAACCCCGTTGGTGTTAGAGCGTATTCGAAGGTAAGCTCTGCCAAGGAAAACAAGAGGTACTTTTTCAGTAATTAGGGTATTTACTTTGATTATTCGAAGGCTATTCTTCGTCCTCAGAAGTAGTATAAGCAGCGTTTAGTTGATCGAGAAAAGTAAGATCTTCGGCAGTAAGCCTTGCTTTAGTAAGAAGGTCTGGGCGCACTTGCGCGGTTCGGATGAGAGCTTGTTCTCTGCGCCAACGATTTATTTTGGCGTGATTCCCTGAGAGCAGAATTTCAGGGACGTTCTCTCCGTTAAAGTTAGCGGGTCGTGTATATTCGGGGTAGTCGAGCAGGCCAGTAGAAAACGATTCTTGCTCATGGCTTTGTTCGTTACCAAGAACGCCGGGTAATAGTCGAGCTATAGATTCGATTAATGCCATTGCTGCAACCTCCCCACCCATGAGAATGAAATCTCCCATTGAAATAGACCGATCTACGAGAGGTTCAACTCTTGCATCAAATCCTTCGTAACGTCCTGAGATTAGACATAGATGTTTAGTTTTTGAGAGTACCTCTACTAGGTTTTGCTGCAACGGTGTGCCAGTTGGGCTAAGCAGGATTACTTCGTCGGGTGGGTTGGGATCAGCGCGGACCTCTTTGATTGCGGCAGCTGCGATGTCAGCACGGATCAGCATACCAGCCCCACCCCCGTATGGTGAATCGTCAACGCGGTTATGTTGATCGGTTGAGAATTGGCGCAGATTACGGATTCTACAGTCTATAAGGTCATTAGCGATTGCGCGGCTAAGTAGTGTTTCTTTGGTCCAGGGTTCGAGTAGCTGAGGAAAAAGTGTGTAAACCGTAAATATCATAATGGTCCCAATAGACCTTTAGGGGGATTATTGACTTCGATATGGTTCTCTTCTAAATGGATGTAGGGAGCTGAAAATGGCAGAAGTATATTGCCATGTTTGGTGGCTACTTCTATAAGGAGATTCAAACCCACCGAGTTAACTCTTGTTACTTTCCCTAAAAGCTTCCCCTCGAACATTACTTGTAGGTTTAGTAATGTTCCTATATAAGCATCACCATCGAGGGCGGGTGGCAGGTTCTTCGTATGAGTGCTGACATTCCGGTTGACTAGACTTTGTGCCGTTTCGATATCACGAACCGAGTTTAGTTTCAGAATTAGGTGACGTCCGATGTGGCGAACGGATGTGATGCTAGAAGGGCCAAACCCTGTTACTTCAACTGTTTTGATTAGCCCGATGGCGTTTTTCTCAGAGCGGCCATGTGGGTGAAAACGCATAGCACCCTCCAGCTGAAAGGTTCGTCCGAGTTTACCAAGGGAAAGTAAGGGAAAAGAATCAACAGGTCTCAGGTGAGCTTCTCCTAAAGAATTGTGTTCTGAACTCGAGTTAGAATCTCGAAATGAAATACTTGTTTGGGTTTCTAGTGCTCGATTATGTGAATGATCCCAGACAGTTGAATGAGAAAGGTTTTTTTGAATTAGTCAATCAATTGCACCTCAACCCGCTGACGTCCGTCAGAGGATGCCCGGGCTAAGGTCCTGATGCTGTTAATGATTCTTCCCCCACGTCCAATAATACGTCCCGCGTCGTTTGGGGCGCATGTAATATGTATCTGTAATGAATCCTCTTCTTGCTCTGCTTTTATATTTAGCTGGTCCGGTTCATCGACAAGATTACTAATGATATAGGTGACCAGTTCCAGGGACATTTAGGTCCTCTTTCCGCTAGTTAGAAGGGGTTCGTTGTTGGTAGCCCGCTCGGCGCTTAACCAGCACTTTAGGGACTTCGACGCCGACCTGTTCAATTAGTCGCAAGGCAGTGTCCGTGGGCTGAGCGCCTTGTGATAGCCAATAGGTTGCCCGTTCGGCGTTGATCTCGAGGGGTGAATCAGTCGTCTTGCGGGGATCATAGTGACCAAGAGACTCAATATACTTGCTGCCTCTTTTTTTCCGTCCGTCGACGACCACCATTCTATAGTGCGGGTTCTGCTTGGAGCCCATTCGCATTAGGCGAATTTTAACCATAGCTTTGTTTGCCTCCGTGTCTAATCTAACTCAATTATCTAGCGCCACAGCGCTGATCGCGAAACGACTTATCCTAGCATTTCTTGCTTACTTATGGGTAGCGGCGAAGACTCTAGCGATAATAAAGACGTTAGGCGATGTTCCCGAAGCCCGGAACCTTGCCATTAGGTCCTAGCCGCTTGATCAATTTTCTGGTTTGTTCGTAGTTTCTAATAAAGCGATTTACTTCTTGTACAGTCGTACCCGAGCCACTTGCAATTCTCTTGCGGCGATTGGCATTCAGGAGTTTTGGAGTTCTTCTTTCCTCACTCGTCATGCTCGAGATAATTGCCTCAACCCGAAGAATATGCCGTTCATCAAAAGCCGCTCCTTCTGGAATTAGTTTAGTGGCCCCCGGGATCATCTTTAACAAGTCACCGAATGACCCTAGCTGTTTCATCCGTTTCATTTGGTCAAGCATGTCTTGCAATGTAAAATCATTTAGTTTGTTAGGACGGTTTTCGGTGCCTTGTTCTAATTCTTTTGCTTTCTCGATTAGTGTAAGTACATCCCCCATGCCAAGGATACGCCCTGCCATCCGGTCTGGATGGAAAGGTTCTAGGCCATCAATTTTTTCGCTTGTAGTAGAGAAGAATATAGGCTTTCCGGTTATTTGTTTGGCAGAAAGAGAGGCACCCCCGCGTGCATCTCCGTCTAGCTTCGACATTATTAGACCTGTGACACCTATTACATTTTCGAACTCATTTGCTATTGATAGAGATTGTTGACCCGTCATTGCGTCAAGCACCAACATACTTTCACTCGGATTAAGAGCTTTGCAAAGGGCATATAGGGAATCCATCATATTACCGTCAATCTGTGTTCTTCCTGCCGTATCTACAATGACAAGATCTCTATAGTTTTGGGCTAGGGACTCATCTATGCGGATTCTGGTTTGATCAGGTGTTTCGTGATTATTTACTTCTAGAATAGATACGCCAACCTGTTCTGCCAAAATTCTTAGTTGCTCGCGAGCTGCAGGGCGTTGAGTATCGGCAGCCACCAGTAGTGGCCTACGACCTTGGGCTTTGTATCGATATGCTAGCTTGGCGGCCGTGCTTGTCTTTCCGGCTCCTTGTAGTCCCATAAGTATCCAGAGATTGCCGTGGTCCTTGAGGTTGGGTGTTATAACTTTACCGCCTAAAGTAGCTATAAGTTCTTCTTGCACTATTGCCATAATCTGCTCATCAGGCTTCAAGGACATTAAAACCTTAGACCCTGTAGCTTCTTTTTCGATATTGCTAACAAATCTCCTAGCTACCTCTAGGTTTACGTCCGCCTCCAAAAGTACGATCCGAATTTCACGAAGAGTCTTGAAGACATCAGCTTCCGAAAGCTTTCCCCGTCCTCGGAGTTTATTAAAGACCTGCTGGAATTTGTCACTAAGATTCTGAAACACGACCGCTGTGCAGGGTATCGGAAAGTCGCCAGTTTGGTCAAGATAACCCCATAACAACTTAGGCTTCCATTAAGTTAAAGCTATCTTTGAAAATGGTGTTAACAAACAATGCAGGCGTGACAACCTTTAAGAGGCCTCGATAAACTCAAACAGCGGTGAAATTTGTTGGGGCTTGCAGGAGAATTTATGAGAGGTGTAGGATGATTTGTCTCTCGGTGCGGGATTTAATCGGCGCTTTGGTCAGATTTAGACAGTGTTATCGGTTGATGACTTCCAAGCCGCTGAGGCTAGTTTCTCCGATTTAGGGGCAACAATAAATTTGAAATATTACATAATCATGCGACTGGATTGGTAGGATATCTCTTGCGAAGTCCAGCTATTTGCTTGGGTTAGGTTATTGTACGCGTCTCAGTATTTTAGAAACAGGAGGATTGAAGATTGTGGTCCGAGTGGCGTAGTAGAAGTACTTTTTTAATTCCGATAATCAAAGACTTAAGGAGAGGCAACTGAAATATTTTCAGAGAAAAGTTGACAAGCAACGTAGGGAACATAATGAAACTAACCTTACTGGCGTTCCGCTAACACGGTTACCGCTGTTGAACAAGGACACGGCTTTTCCACCCGAAGAACGACAGATTTTTGGGTTGGAGGGGCTCTTACCAGGACATGTTTCTACTCTCGACGAGCAGGTTAACCGCAGCTACGTTAATTTTAAGAGCTTTAAGACAATGCTGGACCAACACGTGTACCTTCGAGTTCTTCAGGATCGCAATGAGGTTCTTTTTTACGCACTTCTGGACCGTCACCTTGAAGAATTGATGCCGGTCATATACACCCCAACGGTTGCTGAAGCGGTACGCAAGTTTAGTGTAATTCATCGCTATCCACGAGGTTTGGTAATTAATACCGAAAATATTGATCGTATTGATGACATTCTTAGAAATAGCCACATTCCCGATCCTCGTCTAATTGTTGCAACTGACGCTGAGGGCATTCTAGGTATAGGAGATCAGGGTATTGGGGGGTTAGCTATTTGTATAGGTAAACTCTCAATTTATTCAGCAGCGGGAGTTGATCCTGCGACAACTTTACCCGTCGTTCTTGATGTTGGAACCGACCGAACGGATCTTCTCGATGACCCTCTGTACCTTGGGACTCGTCAACGTCGGCTAGTAGGGCCGGCGTATAACGATTTTGTAGCGAAGTTTGTAGATGCCGTCTCTAAATATGCCCCTGGGATACTTTTGCAATGGGAAGATTTCAGTAAACAAAAAGCTTTTGACGTTCTAGATCGATATCATGACGCGTTACCTTCCTTCAATGATGATATTCAGGGCACAGGAGCTGTCGTTCTTGGGGGGCTTCTTGCTGCTTGTCGGCGCAGCGGTAGGCAGCTTACCGAAGAGGTATTTTTGATTCACGGCGCTGGTGCCGGTGGAATTGGGGTGGCACATCAAATTGCTCTCGGGTTAGAGCGGGAAGGAATCTCCCGCCGAGAAGCTCTTGAAAGAATACTGTTGGTTGATTCAAAAGGCCTTGTTTTGAATGATCGGAGCAACCTTGAAGCCTACAAATTACCATTTTCCCAAAGTCCTTCTCGCTGTAGTGGTTGGTCGATAAAGGGAGAAGTTCCTTCGCTTATGGAGTCGATTAAAGGAGCTAAGGTCACGGCTCTTATAGGCCTATCTGGTCAAGCTGGTGCCTTCTCGGAAGAGGCCATTCGCACTGTCGCTTCCTTCAGTCCTTACCCAATAATCTTCCCGCTTTCCAATCCCACGTCTAACAGTGAGGCCATTCCTGAAGAAGTGTTTAGGTGGACGGACGGCTCGGTGCAGATAGCTACTGGAAGTCCTTTCCCGGATGTAATTTATGAAGGCGTTAGCCATCCAATAGGACAGGGCAACAATGCTTTTGTTTTTCCTGGAATAGGCATGGGTACCTTGATGAGTGGTGCGAAGAAAGTGACTGATGGCATGCTTACCGCTGCAGCCGTAGCACTCTCGGAGTATACGGATCGTGACCGAATTTCAAGGGGCGGTTTATATCCACGGATTGATCTCCTGCGCTCTGTGAGTCGCGCCGTTTCGGTCGCAGTTGTCCGGAGCGCAATCATGGAAGGTGTGGCTAAAGTTAACCTAGACCAAGAGCAAGATGAAGCCCTAGAGGCTTTTGTTGACGGACAAATATGGCGTCCCATCTATCTGCCGCTCAAGAAGAGTGGTTAGATAACTTATCCTGGTTAGGCTGCCTCCTAATTTCGCTAACATGGGTGTTCTTAAGGTCACAAGTACCCTCACCAAGGACATATCTAGAGAGACTGGGATCTTTGCTCAGCGAGGCTCGGTTGCGCTGAAATTCGGGTTTAGTATTGGGTTTTCGATTTATACTGATAAGTGAAAAATTTGTAGGGTGTGGCACAACTATACGTGCGTACGGTAAATTGCGAGACGTTGCCAAGAACTTATACTAGATTGGCAACGAAAAAACAGTAGGGTGGTTCTATCAATGTAGTTGGTGCGCCCGACAGGATTCGAACCTGTGACCTTTCGCTCCGGAGGCGAACGCTCTATCCAGCTGAGCTACGGGCGCAGAGGGCTTTCAGGGTACGGAACGTAGCACCACCACCGGGAGGAAGTCAAGTTCATGAGGTTTACACGACGAACGAACACTATCATCATGTGGTTGCTCGCGGCTGGTCTGTTATTGGGAATGATTATCATGTTTACGCCAGCTCTCGGCAGCATTGGAGACCTCCTGAGTGGTGGAGCTAGGGGATCAAGTAAAGCTGGTTTATTAGTAAACGGGATTCCAATAACTGAACTGGAAGTGCAACGGGCTCGGTCAGGCAGTTTCTTTAACTCGGTTACTGAGGGTACTGTTGCAGCTGATCTCGAGAAGTACGCCATAGAGATACTTATTCGTGAAGAGATCCTAAATCAAGCTTCTTCCGGAGTGAGAGTCGGTTCTGGTGAGGTGCGCCGTGCAGTCAACCAATTCCGTCAGTCCCAAGGTGTAGAAGGCAGGCGTAATGACCAAGCGTATGTTCGACTGATTAATAGAGCTGGTCTTACTGATCAAACATTTAGATTTTCGCTGCAGGAGCAAATACGGCGACAAAAGTACCAGGATCGCCTAGTAAAAGACGTCGGTGTTTCTGATGAAGAAATCGCTTCCTATTATGAGATCAATAGTGGGGCTTATTCCACGGAAGAAAGGATCAGAGCACGAATGTTGGTCCTTGACGATGAGGCTTTGGCCCTAAATCTTATGAAAAGAATCGAGGGTGGCGAATCATTCCAAGAGCTTGCTTCAGAGTATTCACTGGAACTCGGAAGCGAAAAGGGTGCCCTTGGTGCTCCTAAAGGAAAAACAGAGCCCCGGCCTATAGGCAGAGCAGCTTTGGTCAGGCCTGTAGCGAATGCAGCCTTTGGCCTCAAAGCCTCTGGCCTAACCGGAGTGATTAAGCATTCCAACCGGTTTCATATTGTTTCTGTTGAGGAATACTTGCCTTCTCAATCAAGGTCTTTGGTTGAAGTGCGAACAGAATTGCAAGAAGACCTGCTTGAATTGAAGCGTGCAGGTGTTGCGGAGAACACTCTGAGACAATTACGATCTAATGCAACTATTAGCTTCCCAGAGGAAAGTTCATTTAGCTTTGCCAATCCAGTTATCGCTTCAGTCGGAAGCATCGAGATTAAGGAAGCTGAACTCATTTATGCTACATACGGTAATCAACAAATACAACAAGCCTTATCCCCTGAATTTGCCCCTCTCATTGAACAGCTCTTCAAACCCAACGTGCTGGAACAGCTGATTGAGCAGGAGCTAATATTACAGGGCGCTGGCTTGTTGGGACCAAGTTTTGTTGGGACTAGAGCATCGGTGTCAAGGGATGCATTAAATTTTGTGAGTCGTGACGCAACTGTTTCCGCAAAGGAAATCGATGCGTATTACGAAGAAAACTTAGATCAATTCACTACACCTGCCAGTGCAGACGTTACACAGATCACCTTCAAGACAAGTAGTGATGCTCAAAGTTTTCGCCTCTCTCTCCTCGACGGAGGTAATCTCGATGCCTCCGCAGAAGAATGGAGTGGTGTAGCAGAAAACCTAGGTACTGTTTTCCAAGGGGATCTTCGTGCCGAGCTTGACCACATATTGTTTTCGACTAACGCGTTTGAAGGCATTCCGAATAGCAAGTTGGGGATCTCGGACATAATTGCTCTGGACGCAGAAGAATCTCGTGAATTCGGTGCAGTAGCATCAAATGCAGAGGAGGATGTCTCCTCTAATGATCAAGCCGATGCTCAAATCAGCACGGAACTAGAAAGGGAAGCTGATACCCCAGTTATTGAGAACGAATTGCTACAAGGAAAAACTATTATTGAGCCATCCGCGTTCCCTGCTGGTTTCGAATCGTTGGATTTATCTGTCCTAGTTGCTGAAAGGACGCCTGAGGCGCGCCAGTCTCTTTCGGAGGTAAGGAATCAGGTAGAGACGGCTGTTCTGAGTTCCCAAACTCAAAGCCTTCGTAAAGCCTGGTTGGATGAGTTGCGGATAGCTTTCTCGGTTGAAAACCATCTACTTGCAAAGAACGAGGATAGCTTACCGAGGGCACGGCTAGAAGGGGAGGTACCGATTACTTCCAATGTGCCAGAGAGTGCAACTCTAGCTGATGCTCAGGCAATGGCCGTTGATCTAGTCAAAGAATTACGCTCCTTAGTCACTCGTGATGACCTGACATTGGAAGAATCTGCCCGATTGGAGCAGGTTCACGTTGATCTCGGGAAAGTACAAGACGAGGTTGCAATTTTTACCGGCGCCCTATCGACATACGTAGTTGAAGAAGGAGAAACTTTATCTGGTATTGCGTTAGAAATGTATGGTGACAGCTCGTTGTGGGAAGAACTTCTTGCTGCTAATAATTATCTGCTTCAAGATCAGGATGTGCTGTTTCCTGGTTTTGTACTAGTTGTCCCAAATCTTCAGAATAAGAGTCAAGACTGAAAGTTGGATATAGGTCATTATGAAGATTAGATGACTGAAGAGCATGATGACTTCCGGTCAATTAAGCTGCAGGCGCATTTCAGGGGGGGTTTTTAGTTTTATATGGCAACAGCTCTTATAAGTGTTAGTGACAAGCGGGGACTTATTCCGTTCGCGGCGGGTCTTATAGAACTAGGTTTCGACCTGATCTCTACTGGGGGCACGTTAGACGTCCTCCATCAGGCCAGTATCCCAGCTGTAGCTGCTTCTAAGGTGACGGGACACTCTGAGATTCTCGGGGGGCGGGTGAAAACTTTACATCCCCGCATTTATGGTGGCATTCTTTCTCGTCGCAATAGAGACCATAGCGCTGAGCTTGAAGCCCACGGTATTGGAGAGATCGACTTAGTTGTGGTAAATCTCTACCCCTTTCGTGAAGCAGTAAAAGATCCAAGTATTAATCTTACGGACGCTCTGGAAAATATCGATATTGGCGGGCCTGCTATGGTCCGGGCAGCAGCCAAGAATTTTCCGGTAGTAACTGTAGTGATTGATCCTGAAGACTACGATACTGTGTTAGAAAGGCTTAAGCTTGGCGAAATCCCAGACCGCCGAATTTTAGCCCGGAAGGCCTTTGCGCATACGGCTGCTTACGACGCGGCTATCGTTCGTTATCTAGACGCGGATGAGGAGCAACCTGATACCATTCACCTCACCCTGAATAAAGTAGAAACACTACGTTACGGAGAGAATCCGCATCAGGCAGGGTCACTATATTTTGAGGAAGGGGCTTCTGGCTTTTGGGGGGCGGTAACTCGCCACAAAGGCTTGGCACCTTCATATTTGAACCTTTTCGATGCAGATGCTGCGTATAGGCTTGTACATGAGTTGGAGGGTGACGCTTGTGTGATTGTTAAGCACGCTAACCCATGTGGGGTAGCACTAGGGCAAAGTGGTTTAGAAGCGTACCAACGAGCTTTTGATTGTGACCCTAAATCTGCTTTTGGTGGGGTGGTAGCCCTTAACTGTACTTTAGATCTTGACGTGGCGGAAGCGATTATGGATAATCCCAAAGCTGACGTCGTAATCGCTCCTCACTATGCGGAGAAGGCCCTAGAGGTTCTGCGCTCTAGACGCAAGGCGATGAGAGTCCTTGAAGCTCCGACTCCTTTTGCTCCATATAGAACACTGCGAGGTGTTGATGGGGGTTTTCTAGTCCAGGATGCAAATTTGGTGCCACGGGATCGTTCTGACTGGCGGGTTGTAACCAAACAGAAACCCACAGAGGACCAATGGGTTGATCTTGAGTTGGCCTATTTGGTGTGTGCTTTCACTACGTCTAATGCAATAGTACTCGCTTCAGAAGGACGAGCAGTTGGTGTTGGAGCAGGACAGCAAAGTCGGGTAGATGCCTGCGAGTTGGCCGCTCATAAGGCAGCTGACCGTGCGGTCGGTGGTGCCTGTGCTAGCGACGCATTTTTTCCTTTTAGAGACGGCCTTGATGCAGCCGCAGCCGCAGGTGTAAAAACTGTAATCCAGCCTGGTGGCTCAGTTAGGGATGATGAAGTTATCGCTGCTGCAGAAGAGCAAGGTTTGGCCATGGTGCTTACTGGCATGAGACACTTCCGGCATTGAGGGTTTGCAGTAAATGCCGGAAACCAAAGTTTGAGGAGTTGGCTATAAAAATTTAATCGTTACCATTCTTAACATTCGACAGGAAGATTCCAGAACGTCTCTTGGTTCATCAAAACATTTAGGCCAGTTCCTAAATGAGCAATTTAGTCGATCGATTTGTTGACAGAAAGGTTTATAGCGTTATTTATTTGTGAATCGAAGGAGCCCGACTACGGAATGAAATTAAGGTTCTCTCTACGAATGCTAATCGATTCTGACATCTCGCCCATATGTCTTAAATTAAGCTTTATGATTCTTTAGATGCCCGAAGGAATAATAAGCCACAATTTTTGGTTTACGGTCAGTAGCAACGTAACGATATATCAAGGTGCTTTTTCAGAACAGTTAGTCCCGAACTGCTATAAACGTTATTGACTATAATCTTGTTCAAAACGCTGTTAGCTAATCCTGGAGCATCAGGGTTATGGTTATCGTAAGCCCTTTCTTATTGATTATCGATTAAGCGCTTTAGGTTTGGTTAGAAGTATAGAGTTTAGGTCAGTAGCTTCCGAAAAGGCCCGAGTACAGCATGCAAATCACTTATAGTATTCAGTATTTCACTACCTACAATATCTAGTACTAGTAAGCTTGATATAGATAGGAAGAAGTGTTAATCTCAGTCTCTACTTGAGACAAGGGCATGGAGGGGAAAAGATCGTGTCTAAGGCCGTACCGTCTGCAGAAAGTTTGAATGTTGAGCACTTTGATCCGCACGCAGTAAGCATTGCCATGCGTCAGTACTTACAACCCAAAGATAACGATCTGTCAGGAGTGTTCAAGCGAGTTGCAACTTGGGTGGCCAGCCCAGAACAAGGTGACGAAAAAGCATACTATACAAACGCATTCTTTCAACTGATGGCCTCAAAGCGATTTTGTCCAGGAGGCAGAGTGCTTGCAGGTGCAGCCACTAGCCACGGGAATGTACTCAACTGCTTTGTTCAGGATGGTCAGCCTGAGGCTGAAGGAAGCAATGGGTGGGTTCTTAATCTTGCAACAAAGTTAGCTCTAGTCACCAAAGTAGGAGGAGGTAATGGACTTTGCCTCGATCCTATTACACCGAAGCGAGTTTATTCTGGGCCAGCTGGTAATTTGTTCCTCACTGTTTCCCCGAATCATCCTGACTATCAGAAGGTGAAGAGCGGTACCTTTTTTGATCTAGTTCACGGCGAATATCACACCCAGGGCTATCGCTACCTTTCGTTTCTCGATCAGGCACAGGTGCCCTCCTCCCTGAAAAGTATTAGCGTCAGAGATTCTGTCGGTTCTATTTGGAACAGCGCTGGAGAAGCCGTAAAGTCTATTCTTGCAGGTGAAGATGTAATTTTAGACGTGAGTGAATTACGTGCGGAGGGCACACCTGTTCAAGGTTCGGGTGGAACTTCAAGCGGCCCGTCCAGCTTTGCGGTAGAAGTATTCGATAATTTTGGTTACTGGGCAAGCTTAGGAGCAGCAGAATATGCAGGCCCTGTAGCTACGCTTCGCCACATCTTTGCCCCCACTTTGCGGGTAATAAGGCAAGGCGGTACTCGTCGCGGCGCAGGAATGGCGACAATGTCTATTACCAATCCAGATCTCCAAGATTTCATCACGGCAAAGGATCTTGACCGAGAACAGCAAGAGGGAGACATTAGCACCTTCAACATAAGCGTATTAGTAAGTGACGACTTCATGAAGGAGAATATTGCTGACGTCAGGCAAGGCGTCTTATGGGATATAGCTAACCATGCTTGGCAAACTGGTGAACCAGGTTTGATATACATTGATCGCATCAACGAACATAATCCGATGCGGGCGGCAATGGGCGATATCTGCTCAACTAATCCCTGTGGGGAAATTCCCCTTTATCCGGGTGAACCCTGTGACCTTGGTGCCATGAATCTAGCTGCTTACGTATTAGAATCGGACGCTGGATTAGAGGGGTTTGACTTCAATAGTTTCTATAGCGATGTAAAAACTTGCACCCGCTTTCTCGACAATGTCTTGGATGTAAATGCTTTTGCGTTAGAAGACAATAAAGAGATGAGCATGAGCCTGCGACGCCTGGGGCTTGGGGTTATGGGTCTGGCAGATGCTTTAATCAAAATGGGCTTTGCATACAATAGCGAGGAGGGTCGGGCAGCTTGCACTTCTCTGATTGCTGCTTTGCGAGATTCTGCAACTGAAGCTAGTGAGGAGCTTGCTGGTGAGCGGGGATCCTTTCCTCGAATCGCAGAAAGCGCTTTAGAAGAACCTAGGAGAAACATTGCTGTCCTAACAGTCGCTCCAACCGGTACAACCAGTATGTTGATGGGAGTATCCAGCGGGGTAGAGCCGGTCTTTGCTCCGTTTATTTATCGGAAGATCGGAGACGAATATAACGCTCTCATCCATCCACTTTTCAAACAGCTCCTCGAAGAATATCCTCCCCATCGAGAGTATGCTCTGGAGGGTAACTGGAATTGGGAAAAAGTAGTTGAGGCCGTACAGAACAATCATGGCAGCGTCCAGGGCTTGAATTTCGTACCAGATGCGGTTAAAACAGTGTTGATCTGTGCTCACGATATAAGCCCAGAGGACCACGTGCTTATGCAGGGAGCAGTCCAGACTACTTTTGACGGTGGCAAGAAAGTTGCTAATTCCATCAGTAAGACGATAAACATGCCTAATGATGCCACTGTTGACGACGTTTACAATGCTTATAGCCTCGCGTATAAGTCGGGATGTAAAGGCATTACCGTTTACCGGGATGGTTCAAGGCAATATCAGGTTCTATCTACTAAGGCTAAGCCCAAAGAGGATAAGGTAGACGAGGTCAAAGATCAGGAGCAAATATCTTTTGGTGGTACAGAGCGTCTTCCTGGAGAACCACTTTTTGATAGACCAGGACGGCTCACTGGATTTACAGATCAAGTCAAACTAACAGATCTACACGGTCAAAAACGTGGATTTTATGTCACGGTTAATCAACAGGATGATCTGCCGACTGAGGTGTTTATTAGTAGCGGAAAAGCTGGTGATGAGGCTAATGCTGATAGTGAGGCGCTAGGTCGAGTGGTTTCTATCGCCCTTCAGTATGGTGTTCCAGGCGAAGCCTTAGTAACGACTTTACGCGGAATTAACGGTGGCATGTATGGGACTTATCAGGGGCGCACAGTTGCTTCTAAAGCTGACCTGATAGCAGTCGCTTTGGAGACATCTGGCGTGGAGAATATTCTGAATAGAGGTAAGGGTTGTCCAGATTGCGGATCACCACTTAGGTTTGAGGAAGGGTGTCAGAAGTGCGAAGGCTGCGGTTATAGTAAATGCGGTTAAGTCATTAAATTTCAACAGATTTAGTGAAGAGCAAGTTTATACAAGGCTATCTGAGTTTTCTAGTAGAAATTTCTTATAGGGTCGATAGCCTTTAGAAGATGTTCCAAATGAAGTCCGTAACTAATTTCAGTCCCAAATAGCCGAATGAAGTAGTGTGTCAATCAGTTGACCAAGAGCCCAGAGGCCTGCAGGGCTCCCTAAACCAGTGTCTGCAATGACCTTAGTTGTCGTTCCTGAATTAACTAGCAAGTAAGTAGTAGGGTTGTCTAACAGACCTGGGAAAGTATCTGGCATATTAAACACGCGAAGCTCATCCGCGAAGCGACGGACCTGTCTGAACCGTCCTAAGTCAACATAACCAGTAAAGACGCCAATACGGTCAACACCCGATTCTCCGGTGTAGCGGAATCGTCCGTCAAGTCCAACAATGAAGGAGTAAGCTGGACAGCCGACAAGGCAAGCAGTTCGTTCAATTCCGATCTCTAAAACGTCTGGTTCTGAGGTAAGGGGTAGGCACTCAGGAGCGGTTACTCGTTTCACACCTTCGGTGGCCTTAAGCGTGTTGTCGTTGGTAACGGGCGACGATCCACATTCAAGAACTACTGATGATCGAGCCAAGATATCGTGTAATTCCTTGAGTTCACCTGCGAGAGAGAGGGATATAGTCGCCAACGAAATTACCAATATAATTTGTTTCACAGCTCTATCATGCAACATAATCAGGGTCAAAAGTAAAATTGCTACTCTGAGTGGCTCATTTTTAACATTCGAAAGTCATTGAACTTCCAAACGCCAAGCTGATCTTGTCAAGGTATAGGTAGCTTTGCTAAACTGCGGAGCGTTTTTCCGGGCTGGAGAGAATAGTCCAGCTATGTAATCGGCGGTAGCTCAGTGGTAGAGCGGTCGGCTGTTAACCGATTGGTCGCAGGTTCGAATCCTGCCCGCCGAGCCATATACCTTTTAGACAATAAAATTTCTAAGTTACATAGGGTTTTGCTGGGGGACTCTTTATTCAAATTGAGTTTAGTCTTTTCAAGAAGACCTTATGTCTAATGCTTGATCTTTCAAGTTCTCTACTTCGGTCTTAATTGGGAATCTTAAGTTCGGAGTGATTTATTGGATCTGATAAGCCATTTAAGACCTTTTAGAACCTATCTTTACTTAAATTCATAAGGGGCGATACTAACAACTGCCATTCTACAAGAAAGATTCTTTACTCTGATATCAATCAGTCTCTGTCCAAAATCTTATCAGACCCGTTGGGTTAGAGACAGCTTGGCGGGCAGCTGCCCAGGCCCGCTTTAGTTCCATCTCGTCTGGAGTAAGCCCAGCTTCCGACCGACCTGCGTTAGTAGTAACTTCATCTTCTTTGGCATTGAGAACACGGTTCAGGACTGCATGAAGTGAATCTCTAACTGCTAGTCCTTCCCTGAGCATATCCTGAAGTTCCAGGACACGTACCACGAGATCTTCAGAGCTCATTACCTTTAGTTCTTGGCGCGTGCGCTGCATTAGAACCCCTTTCGCTAACTATCGTACCGCGACTAGGCTTAAAGCGGTATTCTTCATTTATGGATCCCAAGAGCTTATCGATCAATCAGCTGTCGAAAGCTTACCTTGATGGCTCCCTTCGTCCCACTACGGTGACTAGGATGTATCTGGATTCAATCAAGCCTGACTTCTCTTACCGGTTGGTTACGGAACGGCGAGCTCTAGAACAGGCTTCTAGAGCTGAAGAGAACTTCAGGGCAGGGATAACAACGGGGCCTCTTCAGGGAATCCCTATAGCCCTTAAGGACCTTATGGATACTAAGGGGGATGTCACTTCTGCCGGTTCACGTGTTTTGGCCAATCGTCCTCCAGCAGCTCAAGACTGTCCTGCAGCGGCTCGGCTTGAGGTAGCTGGGGCAGTATTCCTTGGCAAGACCAATATGACAGAGCTAGCATTTTCTGGTGTTGGGATAAATCCACATTTTGGTACACCTGGCAATGCTCTCAATGCAGCTCTCATTCCCGGCGGTTCTTCGTCGGGTTCTGGTGTTGCAGTGGCAGGTAAAGCCGCCTGTGCGGCCATAGGTTCCGATACTGGGGGGTCAGTACGTATTCCAGCTGCTTTTAATGGGATTGTCGGCCTTAAAGTAACTGACAAATTGCTTCCAACCGTTGGTGTAGTTCCTCTATCAACCACTCTAGATACTCTGGGGCCAATGACTAGGACTGTTGCAGATGCGTGGACAGTTCTCCTAGCGCTATCTGCAAGGGTACCAGAAGAGCTCGAGCAGGTTGATCGCCGTATGACGCTTCTGGTACCTACAACGATACTTCTAGAAGATCTCGATCCGGTAGTGGAAAGGGCTTTTGCTGGACTTTGCGAAAGCTTGACGAACGCTGGTCATACGTTAGAGTACCGAGCAGTTCCCCTACTGAAAGAGGTGGGTAAACTCTACAACCAATATGGAAATTTTGCTAGCCATGAGGCCTTAGCTGTCCACGGGGACCTCATAGCTAGTTCGGGCGAACTCATGGATCCACGGGTAACCAAACGCATTCTAGAAGCGAAGGACAGGCAAGCTACCGAATATATTCGCCTCACCTTAGGCCGCGCACCATTGATTCGAGAATTTTGGCAGAATTGCAAAAACTATGACGCTATTCTCTCACCGACAGTACCTATCTTGCCGCCACCCATAATAGAACTACAGGACGAGGAACGGTATTTTGAGGTGAATCAATTGTGCCTACGGAATACCTCTATTTTTAATTTTTATAGTGGTCCAGCTGTAAGCGTACCGATCGAATCTGGGCTTCCAGTTGGCGCAATGATTGCTACAGCACCCAACCAGGAAAGACTAGCCATCCAGATAGGAATGGAGGTTGAGCGACTCCATACATCAGGCAAAAGTGTCGATTAAAATTACCTAGAGCCCATAACTCAGCGAGAATTCTGTCAATCTTGCGTCCCTTAAGAGACCTAGAATCGTTAGTGTGAGCCATAAGGATTGACAAAGATGTTCTTAAACGTCTCACGGGTAACCACCCAGAGCCGAAAAGGAGTGATCGATGGTTAGCGAAATGGATGATTTTCTATTTGATTTAAGAGGTTACATAGTTTTGAAACAGGCGGTTTCGGAAGAGGATTTGGTTGAATTAAATGCGTGTGTGGACAGGGTGTATGAAGATGGAAAGCAGGACTACGATGGGTATGAACAATTTGGTTTTAACATACATAATGTTGTTGAATCAGGAGAGCCTTTTGAACGATTAATTGACCATCCTTCTTGGTCCGAACACCTGCACAGGTACATAGGAATTGATCGACCGGTGTTAGAGGACAGCGGCGTAATCGTGCGGGCTCAAGGGCAAGCTTCGAAGCTTCATTCGGGAGCACACAAGC
>CEQQ01033556.1_pt1 | contig 31238 bp, 31 predicted proteins | sample 531041 | NCBI WGS metagenome assembly CEQQ01 (sample SAMEA2621222, study PRJEB7988) | marine metagenome | biome: marine biome (ENVO:00000447); feature: deep chlorophyll maximum layer (ENVO:xxxxxxxx); material: "saline water (ENVO:00002010), including plankton (ENVO:xxxxxxxx)" | depth 150 m | reverse complement strand
AAAAAATACTTATGGTAGGAACTAAAAAACAAGCTCAAGACGTCATAGTCAATGAAGCAGAACGTAGCTCTTCAATGTACATATCAAACCGATGGCTTGGGGGCACTTTAACTAATTTCCAAACTATCAAAAAGCGAATTGCTCACTTAATATCCCTAGAAAATCAAAGAGATAACGGAGATTTTGAAGTATTAACAAAACGAGAATCTTTAAAAATCGACGAAAAAATAGAAAAGTTAAATCGTAATTTGGCTGGTATTAAGGATATGGAAGAAATGCCTGGGGCTATATTTATCATAGATGTGGCTAAAGAAGAAATTGCCGTAACTGAATCTATTAAAGTGGGGATTCCTATAGTTGCTCTAGTTGACTCAGACTCAAACCCTGAGTTAGTGGATTATCCAATGCCAGGAAACGATGATGCTATCAGATCAATCAGATTGATCACCTCACGAATGGCCGATGCTATAATCGAAGGGAGAACTAGAAGAGAGTCATCTGATAATGATTTTACTCAATCAATTGACTCCCCTGAAAGAATGGTCACATACTCAACTTCAACTGCTGAAGAACTAGAGCAAGAAGCTCAAGATGCAGTTTCTGAACCTGAGTTACCAATCAATACTTCTGAAGCAGCAAATGAAATTGAAACTCAAGAAATTAACGAAACTGAAAACAAATAATTATTAGGTGCAACTTGGAAATAGATACCAAACTAATCAAAGAATTACGCGACAAAACTAGTGCTGGAGTCATGGATTGCAAAAAAGCCCTTGAAGAAACAGAGGGAAATGTTGAACAAGCAGCATCTCTTTTAAGATCTAAAGGAATTGCTTCAGCAGCTAAAAAAGCCGAGAGAGATACAGATCAAGGAGTAATAGCTACTTATATTCATAGCGGTGGTCGCATAGGATCAATGGTTGAAGTCAACTGCGAAACTGACTTTGTAGCAAGAACCGATGATTTTTCTCAGCTTACCCATGACATTGCAATGCAAATTGCTGCAATGGCACCAAAATTTGTCAGCTCACAAGATTTACCAGAAGGATCTGAAGATAAAGCTGAAGAGGTATGCCTACTATCGCAATCATTTATTAAAGATCCCTCAAAAAGCATTCAAGATTTAGTCAACGAAACAGTCGGTAAATTAGGTGAAAATATACGTGTAAGAAGATTCGAAAGATTTTCTCTAGGCGAATAAAATATGCCATCAACTCCATTTAAAAGAGTCCTGTTAAAAGTCAGTGGTGAATCTTTAAAAGGTTCAAAAACACATGGAGTAGATCCAGATTCGTTAGATTTCATGGCAGGAGAAATCAAATCAATTACTTCAATGGGAGTAGAGCTAGCTATAGTTGTTGGTGGAGGAAATATTTGGCGTGGATCTCAAGCAGAAATAGAAGGAATGGAAAGAGCAACTGCTGACTATGCTGGAATGTTAGCTACTGTGATTAGTGCATTAGCGTTACAAGATTCACTTGAAAGAAAACATGGGTTAAATACTCGCACGCTAAGTGCAATCAACATCCAACAAATGGCTGAACCATACATAAGAAGAAGAGCAATAAGACATTTAGAAAAAGGTAGAATTGTTCTCTTTGCCGCAGGAACAGGAAACCCTTTTATGACTACTGACACCGGATCAGCTCTTAGAGCCTTAGAAATCAGTGCAGACGCCTTACTTATGGCAAAAAATGAAGTGGATGGAATTTATGACCGAGACCCAAATAAAAATACCGAAGCAAATAAATTTGAACAAATCACTTATTTAGATGCAATTTCAAAAAGATTAAAAGTAATGGACAGTACAGCACTATCACTTTGTATGGAGTCTGAAATCCCTGTAGTAGTTTTTGATCTATTTACTAAAGGGAACCTTTTAAAAGTTGTGAACGGAGATAAAATAGGCACATTGGTACATTCCTAAAACGGAGAAAATCATGAATGAAATCACTGGAATTTTTGATAATACCAAACAACGAATGGAAAAAAGTATTGAGTCCTTAATCAGGGAGTTGTCATCTGTCAGAACGGGCCGTGCATCTACAGGATTAGTAGAAAATATTAGTGTTGATTACTATGGAACACCAACACCAATGAATCAAATTTCATCTATTTCTATTCCTGAAGCAAGGCTAATCACTATCCAACCATGGGACCATAGTGCTCTAATAGAAATTGAGAAAGCATTATTACAATCCGACTTAGGAATTTCACCATCAAACGATGGTGAAATGATACGGATTAACGTACCTCCTCTAACAGAAGAAAGAAGAAAAGAAATGGTTAAATCAGTTGGGGGAATAAGTGAAAACACAAATGTATCTATAAGAAATATTAGACGTGATAGTTTAGAAAAACTTAGAGTTCTAGAAAAAGATAAATCGATTTCTCAAGACGAATCAAAAAAAGCACAACAAGATCTTCAAAAAATTACTGATGATTTTACTAGTCAAGTAGATACTCTCAAAAAAGATAAAGAAAAAGAACTTTTAAAAATTTAGCAGAGATATTTCCTGTTATGAAAGGGATTTTCATGCCATCTCACGACACAAATTCACTAACCCACATTGCAATCATTATGGATGGAAACGGCAGATGGGCTGACTCTAATGGGTTTTCAAGAAATAAAGGCCATGAAAAAGGGACTGAAAACCTACAATCTATAGTAAAAAAAGTTTCAGATTTAAACATACAATTCTTAACTATCTATGCTTTCTCAACTGAAAACTGGAATAGACCAAAATTAGAAGTCTCAAATTTAATGAACCTTTTATTTGATTCAATCAATAAGCAACTAGATATTTTAATTTCTAATAATATCCGAGTTGTTCACTTAGGAGAGAAATCATCATTACCATCTAATTTACAAAAAGCTCTTTCCAGATGTGAAGAATCTACAAAAAACAATTCGGGATTGACATTAAATGTGGCCTTAAACTATGGGGGTCGAACCGAAATATTACAATCAGTTCGTAATATAGTCTCTCAAAATGTTCTCCCCCATCAAATTTCCTTAAAAGACATAGATGACAATTTATACACTGCGGGAATACCTGACCCTGATTTAATAATTAGAACTGGAGGGGAAAAAAGAATCAGCAATTTTCTTTTATGGCAATCAGCTTATTCAGAGTATTATTTCTCAGATGTTTTTTGGCCGGATTTCACATCTAATCACTTAGAAGAAGCAATTCACACTTATTACACAAGAAAAAGAAGATTTGGAATAACAAAATTTAGGGAAAAATAGTGAAATCAAGATTAGCTATTTCAGCAATAGGAATACCAATCATAATAGCCTTCGTTATGTACGGAGGATTACCATTTGTATTAGCACTGTCTATAGTTGGAGGATTAGGAAGTTGGGAAACATCCAGAATGTTAATTTACAGAGATGTTTTTTCAAATCCTAAAATTTGTTTCATTTTTTCACTCGCTAATATTGCGTCAGTATATTATTTAATTAGTTTAACCAATCTTGAAAATATTATAGCTGTTTCATTATTATTTTCAGCTTTATTTTCTATTTTATGGTTATCTACAGACTTTTTAAAAACATCAAACAGTTTAAATAAAATACTGGGAATCCTATGCCCTACGTTTTATGTTTCGGGATTAATGTCATTTGCAGTTCTAATTGCAGATCACCCTTATGGTAAACAATGGTTAATAATACTTCTACTTTCTACTTGGGCTATCGATTCCGGTTCTTTTACTATAGGAAAATTAATAGGAAAAACTCCCTTTTTCAAAAAAATAAGTCCTAATAAAACTATAGAAGGAGCTATAGCTGGTTACGTATTTGGAATACCATCAACTATTTTAGGTATTATTTTTTTAATTCCCTGGGAGCATTTAAACTATATTTCTGATTCAACAATCATTAATCTTTCCTCAATATTTATATTTGGCATATTCATCAGTAGCAGTAGTCAAATTGGTGACTTAATTGCTTCATTGATCAAACGTAAATCTGGGGTTAAAAATTCTAGTGGAATGATGAAAGCTCACGGAGGAGTTTTAGATAGGATAGATTCAATTGAATTGAATTTAGTCGTATTGTATTATTTTGTAGCATGGATGGTCATATAAAAGGAATTACAATCTTAGGATCCACAGGTTCTGTGGGGACTCAGGCTATTGAGGTAATTAATCAATTCCCTGACAAACTCAAAGTTATTGGTTTGGCTGCCAAAAACAGCTACACTCACCTATCAAAACAAATTCTACAAGTTTCTCCATTATTGGCTTTTTGGGAAAAATCCAATCAATCAAAATCAATCATGAAGAATTTTGAAAACATGTATGCTGACATATCCGATTTATGTACACATAACAATGTTGATATTGTACTTACAGCTACAACAGGCATCGCCTCTATTTACCCTACAATAGAAGCGATTAAATCAGGAAAAAATATTGCTCTAGCTAATAAAGAAAGTCTTATCATAGCTGGAGAGCAAATAACATCTGAAGCCCAAAAAAAATCTGTAAAAATATTCCCTGTAGATAGTGAACCAAATGCTATTTGGCAATGTATTCAAGGAGAAAACTCCCCAATCAACAAGGTTTTTATAACATCTTCTGGAGGGTCTTTAAGGTCTAAACCAGTTGATTTTTTAGCCAATTCCACAGTAGAAGAAACCTTGAAACACCCTAATTGGTCTATGGGAGCAAAAATCACAGTAGATTCAGCGACTTTAATGAATAAAGTATTTGAAGTTATAGAGGCCAAATGGTTGTTTGGTCTTCCTTGGGAAAAAATAGACGTAATAGTTCATCCTCAAAGCCAAATACACTCAATGGTAGAATTTCTTGACGGCTCAATCAAAGCTCAGATCGGTGTTTCCGACATGAAATCTCCAATACAATATGCTTTTCTATACCCTGAAAGATTGAAAAACCCTACTATAAATCAATTCAACCCTATTAAAAATAATAACTTGACCTTTTTAGAGGTAGATAACTTAAGATACCCCTGTTTTGAATTAGGAATTCAGACAGCAAAAAAAGGAAATACTTGGCCTGCAGTTCTATGTGGAGCTGACGAAGGGGCTGTTGAGCTATTTCTATCCCGAAAAATTAAATTTACTGATATTTTCTCAATCTTAGACAAGGTAATTCAAAATCATAAACCTATCAAAGACCCTTCATTATCAGATATGATAGAAGCATCTCAAAATGCTTATATTGAAGCAATAAATACAACAGTTTAATTATGTTTTCTATCCCAACTTGGTTACTAGTAATCCCGATATTAGGTTTTTTAGTTCTGATTCATGAATTAGGGCATTTTATCACTGCAAAAAAATTTGGAATTAAAGTTACCGAATTTGGGTTTGGATTTCCACCAAAAATTTACAGCATCAAAAAAGGTGAAACAGAATATTCCATTAATTTAATTCCTTTAGGTGGATTTGTGAGAATGCTGGGAGAAGAAGATCCCACTGATCCCAGAAGTTTTGCTAGGCAATCTGGTATTAAAAGATCCATAGTTCTAGTAGCTGGATCCTTTGTAAATCTTATTCTTCCAGTAATTATTTTTTCAATATTATTAATTCTTCCACATGACACAATTAATGGAGATATTGCAATTTCATCTATAGCACCTGGATCTCCTGCAGCAAGAGCCGGATTAGAATCGGGAGATATCATCACTTCTGTCAACCAAACACAAATCAGATCCACTCAGGATTTAATATCTGAAATCTCAAAAAATCTAGGCCAAAAAACTCAATTTACTATAAAAAAGACCAATCAGATCGCAGGATTCACAAGTTCTGCAGAATTTTCTAACTTGCAATCTATAGAACTTACTCCAAGAAAATCACCTCCCAAATTAAAAGTGGTCGAAAAAATCAATGACCCCACAGCAGAGGTTTTAATTTCAGATGCTCAAAAATATATAAACTCCATTCAAGTAGGGGACATAATGTCTCAGGGTGCAATTGGAGTATTAATTTCTACACAAAATGCTAAAACTATAAAAACTTCTCTCAAAATATGGGAAGCAATTCCAAAGGCTTTCAGTCAAGTACTTGAAATATTTAGTTTAACTTTTGGTGGTATCCAAACCATGATTTCCCAAGGAGAAAACCCGGGATTCACAGGACCAATAGGAATTGCGCAAGTTACAGGAGAAGTTGCTAAAATAGGAGTAAGACCTATTTTTGAACTCATAGCACTATTAAGCATTAGTTTAGGTATACTTAATTTACTCCCCATTCCCGCACTAGATGGGGGTAGACTACTTTTTGTGATTATAGAAAAAGTTAGGGGTGGTAAAAAAGTATCTCCCGAAAAAGAAGGCCTCATTCATTTAATAGGATTTGTAGTTTTAATAAGTTTAGTATTACTGATGAGTTATTTTGATATTGTCAGGATAATTTCAGGATCGAGCATACTCTAATATGAAAAGACGAATTTCTAAAAAAATATTTTTAGGTGATGTCCCTGTAGGGGGAGATTCACCAATCACTGTTCAGTCAATGACAAAAACAGACACAAGAGATGTGAAATCTACTATAAATCAAATTATGGAACTGGTTCAATCAGGATGCGAAATCGTACGATGCGCTGTCCCTGATATGGAAGCAGCTAAAGCTTTAAAAGAAATCAAAAGACTCTCTCCTATTCCTGTAGTCGCAGACATTCATTTTCATTACGAACTTGCTTTAGAATCACTAAAAAGTGGCGTAGACTGTTTGAGACTAAATCCCGGAAATATCCGAGATAAAGATAAAGTTACCATAGTTGTAAATGAAGCTAAAACCAGAGAAACTCCTATAAGAATTGGAGTTAATTTTGGTAGCTTACCTCCGGTTGGAGGCATAGGAGTTTCAAAAGGAATATCTAGACACAATGATGGGGTCAATTTACTTTCAAAAGGAGTGATTGATAATGAATATTCAGTGGTTGATCATATGGTTCAAACAGGATTATGGGAAATAGGTATTTTAGAAGATTTAAATTTTGATTTAATCAAAATTTCGCTTAAAGCATTTGATATAGATACAACAGTAGAAGCTTATAGAAAAATGGCAAAATTAGTCCCTTACCCTTTACATCTTGGAATTACAGAATCTGGTACAGCTAAATCTGGAAGCATTAGAAGCTCTATAGGACTAGGAATACTTCTTTATGAAGGAATTGGAGATACCATAAGAGTTAGCCTAAGTGATGACCCTACCGAAGAAATTTATACGGGATTTGAAATATTAAAATCTTTAGGAATACGGAAAGAAGGTGCAATTTTAGTTGCATGTCCAAGTTGTGGTAGAGCAGATGTTGATGTTAGAAAATTAGCAAACGATGTAGACGATTTACTCAAAAAAACTAAAACATCTATAAAAGTTGCGGTAATGGGATGCGAGGTAAACGGACCAGGTGAAGCTAAAGATGCTGACGTGGGTATTGCCGCAGGAGTTGGAAGAGCTATTATCTTCAGAAAAGGGAAAAAATCTAAAGTTGTCCCTGAATCTGATATGCTAACAGAGTTAATGAATGAAATATCTCAAGTAGAAAAAGAAAAAAATCTACTAATCTCTTAAATCAAGGTCTGTAAATATGAAAATGTCTCAATTATTTGGTCGCACTTTAAGAGACCAGCCATCTGAAGCAGATCTTATCAGCCATGTCCTATTACTGCAGGCTGGGATGATCCATCAAGTATCCACAGGCGTATACAGTTATCTACCTTTAGCATGGAAATCAATCAAAAAAATTGAGTCAATTATAAGAGAAGAAATGGATTTTGCCGGGGCCCAAGAAGTCAAATTAGGCATATTACAAAATAGAGAAATTTGGAAACAATCAGGCCGTGATGAAATCTACGGCCCTGACATGCTACGCCTTAAAGACAGGCGAGAAAGAGAACTCGCTCTACCTCCAACAAATGAAGAACTAATAACAGAAACTGTAAAAAGTGTAGTGCAAAGTTACAATGATTTACCTTTTATTCTGTATCAAATTCAAACAAAATTTCGAGACGAACCTCGTCCAAGAGGTGGATTAATTCGAGTCAGAGAATTTGACATGATGGACGCATACAGTTTCGATGCTGACGAAGACGGATTAGACTTAAATTATCAAAAAATGATTTCTGCATACACTAAATCTTTTGAAAGATGTGGAATAAATACTGTAATAGTAGATGCAGATAGTGGTGCAATAGGAGGAAAAGATTCAAAAGAATTCATCTTGTTGGCAGATTCAGGAGAAGACACAATTATAATGTGCCCAAAATGTGACTATGCCGCAAATGATGAGAAGGCTTCTTTCGAAATAGTATGCAATCAACCCGAACCTGCACAAACTTTAGAATCCATACATACACCTAACCAAACAAGTATTGAAGATGTAAGTAATTTCCTAAATATATCTCAACAAAAAACCATAAAGACTATAGCTTACATGTCAGATGATGAAATAATTTTAGTTTCAATCCGCGGCGATTTAGAAATAAATGAGGTTAAATTAAAAAACTTTTTAAAAGCTAAAGAATTATCTATAGCTGATGACGAACAATTAAAAAAATACAATCTAATCAAAGGATTCTTATCGCCAATCAATAAAGATTTCAAAACTATAATAGATCAATCAATTACCCCAGAAACTAATTATTGTGCCGGAGGAAATAAATACGGTTATCATCATATTAACGTAGTGTTAGGTAGAGATATCATTCCAGATTCTCAAATTGACATTGCTTTAGCCAAAGAAGGATTTAAATGTATCAAATGTCCTGGTAACTTAGTATCTAAACGGGGAATTGAAATTGGACATGTTTTCAAACTAGGAACAACGTATTCAACAAGTATGAATGCAAACTTCTTAAATCATGATGGGAATCCCACACCAATTATTATGGGTTGTTACGGAATAGGTGTGGGAAGAATTTTGGCTGGAAGCATTGAGCAACACGCTGACGAAAAAGGAATTGTTTTCCCTAAAAACATTGCCCCTTATCAGGCTATAGTAGTTTCATTAAATACAGACAAAAAGGAAATAAATAAAGCAGCTCTAAAAATTTACGACCATCTAAATTCAAACGGAATAGAAACCATTATTGATGACAGAAACACTTCAGCAGGGGTTAAATTTAATGATGCCGATTTATTAGGCGTGCCAATAAGAATTGTTGTAAGTTCAAGAAACATTTCTAAAGATTCGGTTGAAATCAAAATAAGAACTGCAAATGAGAGTGAATTAATCCCTCTGGATACTGTATTACAAAAAACTTCTCAATTATTAAGTGAATATCAGTAAAGATTGATGCTAAATCTAACTCAGTGTACTATCAGCTAAATCAAATTATCGAGGTAAACATGACACTTCCTGAAAGACTAAAGTTTGGTATTTTTATGGGACCTTTTCATAATTTAGGAGATAATCCCACTTTAGCATTAGAAAGAGATTTAGAAACTATTCAATGGCTAGACTATTTGGATTTTGATGAAGCTTGGGTTGGAGAACATCATAGCGGAGGTTGGGAGACAATAGCTTCCCCTGAGGTATTTATTGGGGTAGCAGCAGAAAGAACTAAAAACATCAAATTAGGAACAGGAGTAGCAAGCCTACCCTACCATCACCCATTAATGGTAACTAACAGAATGGTTTTACTTGACCATCTAACTAGAGGAAGGGTAATGCTAGGAGTTGGACCTGGAGCGTTAGTGTCTGATGCTTATCAACTAGGAATTGACCCTAATACACAAAGACCTCGAATGGATGAATCTATAGGTATCATTAAGAGATTACTTACTGAAGATGAACCTATCACTCATGAATCTGATTGGTTCACATTAAAAGAAGCAAGATCGCAATTAAAACCATACACTAAACCTCATTTTCCTATTGCTGTTGCAGCATCACAATCTCCATCAGGAATGGTAGCAGCCGGAAAACATGGACTCGGCGTTTTATCTGTAAGTGTCGTTAGAGGAGGAAGTATTGCTTCAAACTTAGGTGATTTTTGGAAAATAGCTGAAGAAACTGCTGAAGAACACGGACAACAAGTATCAAGAAAGGATTGGAGGATTGTACTCAACGTCCATCTAGCTGATTCAAAAAAAGAAGCAATGGATCAAGCTAGAGAAAAGGCAGCTGCTTATCAACTAGATTACTTTCACAAAACTGTTGGATTTCCATTTGACTACGATGGACCACGAGATAAAATTATCGACTACATGGTAGATAATGGAGCTTGGTGCGTAGGAACTCCTGATGATTTAATACAAAAAATCAGGGAACTTCAAGAACAAACAGGGGGGTTTGGTGGATTTATGATTCAAACGACAGAATGGGGAAACAGAGAACAAGTCAAATATAGCTATGAACTAATATCCAGATACGTAATGCCCCATTTTCAAGGCTCTTTAAAAAACCTAAGATCTTCTCAAAATTGGGTGGAAAATCACAGAGAAGAATTACTGGACCTAAGGAATAAATCTTTAGATCAAGCTATGAAATCTTTTACTTCTAAAAAATAACAGGGAGATACACATGCCTAAAATGACCGGTGGTGAAGCATTAGCAAAATCATTATACAGAGAGGGAGTTCGAGTAATATTTGGACTTCCGGGAGTACAACTTTACGGACTGTTAGATGGCCTTGCAAAAGAGCCTGGCATTAGATTTATAAACACTCGCCATGAACAAGCTACTACTTATATGGCTGACGGTTTTGCTAGAGCTAGTGGTGAAATTGGAACCGCACTAGTGGTTCCAGGTCCAGGTTTACAGAATGCCAGTGCTGGACTAGGAACAGCCTATTCTGCATCATCTCCAGTTTTACTTGTATCCGGTCAAATTGAAAGAGATCATATCGATTTAGAAAGAGGTATGTTACATGAAATTAAAGGGCAAATGGAAACCATTAAACCTATCACTAAGCATCAACGTTTAATTTTAGACCCTACAGAAATACCTGAGGCAGTCCACGAAGCATTTGAGCAACTACAAACAGGAAGACCTAGACCAGTAGAAATAGAAATTCCACCCGAAACATTATACGAAGTCGCAGACATAGAATTACTGGAGGCTGGTAAATATGAAAGACCATCAGCAAATTCAGAAGAAATTAAATCTGGAGCTAACACTATCGTAAACTCTAAAAACCCAATAATTTGGGCTGGAGGTGGAGTAATCTCTTCAGAAGCATCAAAAGAATTAACTGAATTAGCAAACTACTTACAAGCTCCAGTAATTACAACAGGCGAAGGTCGAGGAGCAATTTCAGATAAGAATTATCTTTCTATGGGTAGCTTCAGATTCAAAAATGACACTTTTTTTGAAAATGAAATTAATGATTTTGATCTTGTCATAGCTGTAGGAACAAGAATGCTTAACACTGAATATTTTGATAATCAGAAAATTTTACAAATTGACATTGATGATGAGGAAATTGGAAGAAATTACAAAAACACTCAAGGAATTCTTGGAGATGCAAAAAAAAGTTTACAAAATTTGTTAAGTGAACTAAAAGTACAAATACCTCCAAAAGATAGCCGAGAACAAGAATTAATTTCAATGAAACAAAACCGGTTTAATCCTGATACTATCATTGAACCTCAACATTCTTACATTGAAGCAATTCGTGCCGCGCTTCCAGAAGACGGAATATTAGTTGCAGGTATGACTCAACTAGGGTACTACAGTAGAAACAGATTCGAAGTATACGAACCGAGAACATATATTACCTCATCGTACTACGGCAACCTAGGGTATGCATTTCCTACTGCCTTGGGAGCAAAAGTCGCTCAACCCGACAAAGCTGTTGTAGCTATATCTGGAGACGGGGGATTCATGTTTAACGTCCAAGAATTATCTACTGCAGTAAGACATAATATTAATCTAGTAACAGTTTTATTTAACGATAATGCATATGGAAATGTAATGCGAGACCAAGTCAACATGTTTGATGGGCGAGAATATGGAGCCCAACTAACTAACCCAGACTTTATTAAACTTGCAGAATCCTTTGGAGTAAATGCAATTCGTGTTGAAAATGGTGCCGAAGAACTAAAATCAGCAATCATTTCTGCTTTAAAGCTAGACCAACCTACATTAATTGAAGTTCCTGTTGGAGAAATGCCAAACCCATTTAGACATTATTAAACTCCTAATTACTTTCTCCAATTCATAGGAATAGATAATTCAGAACAAATATCCTGAAACCATTCAACTACCTCGTAGTGGAGAGGAATTCCATCTTCACTACGAATTTTATACTCTTCAACTTCTGGAAGACCAGGATACATCACACGATCATGTCCAGGTGCAGGTTTACTGGTTTTCAACATAGTTAAAAATTCATCTAGAGTTTCTTTGAATTCTCCAGTATCCATAAAAGCTTCGATATTATATGCAGCTACATAGTGTCCAAAATTAGGTCTTCCTGGATTAATGCCATATCCTCCTCCAGACATGATCCCTCCTAAAATATCAACTACACACATAAAACCATACCCTTTATGCGATCCTAACTCTCGAGTTCCCCCAACTGGCAAAAGATAAGAAGAAGCACCTCCTTCATACCCTGGAGGTGGAGGATCAACTTCATTCATAATCGGATTACCTTCAGCATCAGCAACCCAGCCGCCTAAAAGTTGTGTTTCATTTCGTCTAGCTAAACCTAATTTATTGCCTGCAACAGCACTCATAGCTGCATCAAATACAAATGGCCCTTCATTTAAACCAGGTGCTGCAACTGCAATCGGATTAGTTCCAAGAAGAGGTTCAGCTCCCCAAGTTGGCAAAACACTAGGAGGACATGAAGTCATACACATCCCTATCATATCTTTCTCAGTAGCTCTCAATGCATGATAAGAAGCCATTCCCAAATGCCTTGAATTATGAATCGTAACAACACCCATACCAACTTTTTCAGCTTTTTCTACAGCTATATCCATAGCTTTAGCGGCCATGACAATGCCAATACCTTTATCCCCATCTATATTTGCAGTTGAAGGTGTTTCTCTTGTGATTTTCCAATTTGGATTTGGATTAATTTCACCATTACCGTAACCGGTCACATAAGACCTCAACATATTGGAGACTCCATGAGTCTCAACACCCCTCATATCGGCTTTGATTAGAACATCCGCTGCAAGTTCTATATCATTTTTCGACAAACCCATTTTAGAAAATATGGCCTCAACAGTCTCTCTTAAATTATTCTCAGAAACCAACACTTGATCTTTTGGCTGTACCTTAAATTGTTCTAGCAATCTTGACTCCTCGATTTTTTGGGCATTTTACGCTTTGACAATACAACACACAAGTTAAGATTAGTAAGTGTATACTTAATTTTTTTGTTAACATACTCATCAAATTCAAAAAAGAAATATCATGAAAAACAACACACCTTATTGGGTTTTAATTCCCTCTATAATATTAACAATTGTGATAATTGCACCTTTGGTGTACCTGATTTTCAAATCAGTTAATGCTGACAGTAATATTTGGGAATGGATTTTCAGGTGGCAAACATTATTAATCGTAATCAGAACACTCACTTTAGTAGCTACTGTTTCAATAATATCCTTAATTATCGCCCTACCTTTATCAATTCTAACTACCAAAACAGATTTACCATTTAAATTTTTTTTCACAATTTTACATGCTCTACCATTGGTCATCCCCAGTTATGTAGGCGCATATCTTTTCATGACCGCATTCAGCCCAAAAGGGTTATTTTACAAATTCATATCAAATTATTTTGAAATCAACTCTATACCCAATCTTTATGGATTTTGGGGAGCAGTAATTGTTTTGTCTTTATTAAATTTCCCTTATTTATTTTTAACATTAAGAGCATCATTAATCAGGATAGATCCTGAAATTGAAGAAAGTGCAAAATTATTAGGTTTAAACGATTTTTCAATAATCTACAAAATTATTATTCCTCAACTCAAACCAGCAATTTTTTCTGGAATACTCCTAATAAGCCTTTACACTTTAAGTGATTTTGGAGCAGTTTCATTACTTAGATTTAAAACATTTACTTGGGCTATTTTCTTAGAATATGAAACAGGTGGATCACATTCTGCGGCTATTCTTTCAGTAGGATTATTTATAATTGCAATGAAATTAATCATTTTTGAATCTTTAGTAAATAGAAATTTTCGGTACCATGCTATTAAAAGTGTAGGCCAAAAAACGCCTTTAATACTCAAGCTCAAAAAGCTTAAAATACCAGCAGTATTGTTATGTTTGATAGTTTTTTCTTTTTCTTTATTAGTTCCAATATCCGTTTTAAGTTTTTGGTTGATTAGAGGAATTTATTACGGAGAGATAGTTTCAGTTGATTATTTACCCATATTCAACTCTGTTTATATATCCATGCTCACTACAGTTACTGTCATATTATTTGCAATTCCACTTTCATTTTTAGCGATCAGGCATAAAAGTATTTTAGGTCAAGCGCTAGAGAGATTAAGTTTCATTGGTTTTGCTTTACCTACAATTTCTGTATCACTTGGACTTGTTTATATTGGTGCAAGAATTGGATCACCTATTTATCAATCAACATTTATGTTAATTACAGGGTGTTTAATTCTTTGTTTGCCAGTTGCATTAGGTCCGATCAAATCAAGATTATTACAAATAAACCCCAACTTGGAAGATGCAGGAAAAACATTAGGATACAGTAATCTCATGTCAACTTTCAGAATCACTATACCTATTTTGAGACCAGGATTAATCATGTCTTCATCATTAGTATTTTTCGTGACCATGAAAGAACTTCCTGCAGTATTATTCTTATCTCCCTTAAACTTCCCAACCTTATCTACTAGAATTTGGAGTTATACGTCTGAAGCATTTTTTGCAAAAGCTGCAGTTCCTTCACTAATTTTAATTTTTTGTTCCTCTATAATATTTGCAATATTTCTTTATAAAAGTAAGTTGGATTTTTCTTAATGATAAAAAAACAGAGCGTTCTATCTTGTAAAAACTTATCTAAATCATTTAATTCTACATTAGCAGTTAACAACGTATCTTTGGATCTATTTGAAGGAGAAACTTTAGGGGTACTAGGTTCAAGTGGATGTGGTAAAACAACACTTTTAAGATTAATAGCTGGCCTTGAAACACCTGATCAAGGAGAAATAAAAATTTCCAATTCTATTGTTCAAAATTCACAAACCCATATCCCTACTCATAAAAGAAATCTTGGGATGGTCTTCCAAGATTACGCATTATTTCCTCATATGACAGTTAAACAAAACATTCTATTTGGTCATAAATCTTCAAATCAAACTACAACCTTAAACCATTTGCTAGAACTTACTAGACTTAATGGACTTTCAGAAAGATTTCCAAACGAACTTTCAGGCGGACAACAACAGCGAGTTGCACTAGCTAGAACATTAGCCACTACACCTGATTTAATTTTAATGGATGAACCTCTGTCCAATTTGGATGCATCCTTAAGGAAGAATGTAAGAAATGAAATTAATGAGATTTTAGTATCAAGCAAAACTGCATGTATTTTTGTCACACATGACAAAGAAGAAGCTTTCACAATTTCTGACAGGGTTGCTGTAATGGATGAAGGTAAAATAGAGCAACTAGATCCGCCTGATAAAATTTATTTTTGGCCTGAATCAAAAAATGTAGCTATTTTAGGTGGAACTTGTGAATTTATTACGGGAATCATCTCAAACAAAATCGTAAGTACGGTTCTAGGAGATTTGCCATTAAGAAAATCAGGTGAGTTTCCTAATGGAACAAAAGTTTCTGTTGCTACTAGACCAACTGATTTTGAAATAACTGTCTCTCCAATAGGCATGTGTATGGTAGTAGATAAAAAATTTACAGGCGACGAAAATATTTTTTCAATCCAACTGCCCACTAATGAGATTTTACAATGTAAACACAAAATCCATACCTCTTTATTTGCAGGATTAAAAGTAAATCTAACGGCTAATCCTCACACAAAATTCAATACTTTTTTGCCATAATTGTATATTTCAAAAGTAATTAGTATCCTTAATAAATTACAATTAAAGTAAACTAATTGCTATGAACAAAAAATACGAAACTGTAATTGGACTTGAGGTCCATTCTCAACTTTTAACCAAAAGCAAAATGTTTTGTGGGTGTGGATCTGATTATCAACAAGCTAAACCAAACTCTAGGGTTTGCCCGGTATGCATGGGCATGCCTGGAGTACTTCCTGTTGTAAATAAAAAAGCTGTAGAACTAATTATAAAAACAGGATTAGCTATAGACTGCTCAATAAATCATGAAACCAAATTTGACAGGAAAAATTATTCATATCCAGATTTAATGAAAGGGTATCAAATTTCACAATTTGATTTACCTGTTGCTATAAATGGCAAACTAAACATTTCACTGGATGGCAAAGAAAAAACAATCGGTGTTACTAGAGTACATTTAGAAGAAGATGTTGCAAGATTAATTCATAAAAATGATCCTAAGGGTCTTTCCTGCAGCCTAATTGATATTAATAGAGCAGGAGTGCCATTAATGGAGATTGTAAGTGAACCAGACATGCGAAGTCCCGAAGAGGCTAATGAATACTTAACTAAGCTTCATTCTATAGTCAGATCAATCAAAGCAAGCACAGCTAATATGGAAGAAGGAAGCTTCAGATGTGATGCAAATATAAGTATTAGATTGCAAGGAGAAACTACTTTAGGAACAAAAGTAGAAATCAAAAATGTTAATAGTTTCAGATCAGTTTTTAGAGCTTTGAAATTTGAAGAGATCCGCCAAATCAACTTACTTGAAAATGGAGGTGAAATAATTCAAGAAACCAGAGGATGGTCCGATGAATCTGAAAAAACTGTAAGCCAACGTACTAAAGAATTTGCTGCTGATTATCGATATTTCCCTGAACCAGATCTACCACCAATTATCATTTCTAATCAATGGGTGGATGAAATTAAAGCTAATATACCTGAATTGCCTGCTGAAAAAATTCAAAGATACATCAAAACTTTTCATTTATCAGAATATGATTCTAGCTTATTAATTTCTGAAGAAACAATTTCTACTTTTTTTGAAAACACAGTTAATGAATGTAAAAAATTAAACTTAAATATTAAAACTTCAGCAAAAACTTGCGCAAACTTCTTAAACGTTGAGTTGCCAAGACTATTAAATGAAAAACAAATCCATATATCAGACATTGATACTAATCCTGAAAATTTCTCAAATTTAATCCAAATGATTAGTAATGAAACATTAAATAGCACGATGGCAAAAACTGTATTTGAGAACATGTTGTTAGACGGGAAAACCCCCGCAGAAATTTCAGAAAATTTAGGCCTCACTCAAATAAGTGACACAAATTCTCTAGAACAAATCATTTCAGAAATTTTATCCCAAAACACCTCTGCTGTTGAGGACTATCTTGAAGGAAAAGAAACCGCAATTCGTTTTCTAGTTGGGCAAGTAATGAAAGAAACAAAAGGTAAAGCTAACCCTAAAATAGCTACTGAAATATTAATCAATCAAATTACAAAGATTTAATTTGAAAAATCAAAATGAACAAAAAATAGTAGTTATTGGTGGAGGAACGGGATTATCAGTACTACTAGAAGGTATTAAAACAGTTTTTGACGATATTTCTGCTATAGTCGGAGTTTCGGATGATGGGGGCAGTTCAGGTATATTACGGAAAGAATTCGGCATTTTGCCACCTGGAGATTTCAGAAACTGTTTATTGGCATTATCAAACACAGATAGGACTACGATAGATTTACTAAATTACAGATTCAATTCCTCATCAAAGTTATTACAAAATCATAATTTAGGTAACCTAATCCTTTTTGCATTAGCAACTATTACAAAAGACTTTGAAGAATCTATCAATATTTTAGGTGAATTACTCAACATCAACGGAAAAATTTCACCTTCAGCTTTATCTCCCATTGATTTAACAGCAATATTACAAACAGGGAAAAAAATCGAAGGTGAATCTAATATAAGAATTCATGGTGAAGCAGTTAAACAAGTTATGATTTCACCCAAAAATATTCAAGCTAACCCAAATGCAATCAGAAGCCTAGAAGAAGCTGATCTTATATTAGTAGGACCAGGTAGTTTATATTCCAGTATTATTCCTAATCTGCTCATTGATGGAATTAAAAATGCTATTACAAATTCAAAAGCAAAAAAAGTCTTAATTTGTAATGTTGCAACTGAAAATGGTGAAACAAATAACTACAACTCCAGCGACCATATTGATTCTATCAAAATGCATATAGGGAAAAATATTTTTGACTCAGTAATTATTAACAATAATATTGAACAATTTGAATCTAAAAATAACGTGAATCCCGTAATTCCTCAAGATCAGTACAAAAACATACAGATCATTTTTGGAGATATAGTAGATACAAAAAATCGAATCAGACATGATTCTAAAAAACTTGCAGATCTGATAAGCAAATCTTTCAAAACTTAACTTCACACTGTTAAAACTAAAATAAAACTGTATAATTTCTTGTTATGGCTACTATTATAAACATATTGATGATTACAATTTCAGTTTTACTTATTGGGATCATACTTATTCAAGTTAGAGGTCAGGGTGGCGGACTCTTTGGAGCCGCAGAATCTTCTTACAGAACCAGAAGAGGAATAGAATTGATCTTATTCAGAGTAACGATTCTATTAGTAGTGTTGTTTGTAGCTATATCTATAGTCAGTGCTAGCAGTTGGTTTGGGATAAACAGTTAATCAATCCAATTCCAATCAGTTTTACCTGATGAATCCTCTAGTTTAACACCTAAACTAGTTAACCTGTCTCTAATCAAATCAGAAGTTTCAAAATCTTTTTTGTCTCTCATGACGGATCTTAAGTCAATTAATAGATCAATAAATCCTTCAACATTTGAATCTTTTTCAATTTTCCTAGAATCTAATTTCACACCAAGTACATTGCTTAACTCCAGCAATGTTTTTTGCGCTTTAAACACATTTTTACCATTGGTTGCCTCTCGATTGATGTCCCTAGACAAATCAAAAAGAACAGATAATGCAATTGGAGTATTAAAATCATCATCCATTGCTTCTATAAATCGATCAACATACTGTCGAAACTCTAATTCTTCACCATTTTGAGACTCAACTTTAATTGCATTTCGAAGTCTATCCAATGCTTTTTCTTGAGAATTAATTGCAGAATCACTAAAAATTAAAGGACTACGATAATGCGAACTCAAAAAAAACATTCTTAAGCTATCAGAAGAAAATTTTTCTAATGCAGAAGAAATACTAAACACATTTCCAATAGATTTGCTCATTTTTTCTTGCCCATAACCTAATGTTCCATTATGAACCCAAAAACTAGCGAATGGAGTTCTACCTGTAGCAGATTCAGATTGAGCAATTTCATTCTCGTGATGAGGGAAAACCAAGTCGATTCCACCTCCATGTATGTCAATAGAATCTCCCAAATATTTCAAAGCCATAGCACTACATTCAATATGCCAACCTGGGCGACCATTACCCCAAGGACTGGACCAAAAAGGTTCTCCTGGTTTTTGTTTTTTCCATAAGGCAAAGTCAGCAGGAAATTCTTTATTTTCATCGATTTCTAATCTAGCACCAGATAACAAATCTTGGATCTTTCTATTACTTAATTTCCCGTAATCTTCATCTGAATTAACCCTAAAATAAACATCTCCATCAATTTCATAAGCGAAATTATTTTCAATCAACTGTAAAATCAATTCTATGATTGCAGGAATTTCTTCAGTGGCTTTTGGATACTTGGTAGCTACTTTGACATTTAAACTTTTTAATTCATCTAAATATTCAGCGATATTTTTTTCTGCCAATTCAGACACATCTATATTTTGGAGATTAGCTGCGTTAATCATCTTGTCATCAACATCAGTAAAGTTTTGGATATAATTCACATTAAATCCCTTGAATTCAAAATATCTACGAATCATGTCAAATACAACAGCTGACATTGCGTGGCCAAGATGAGCTGAGTCATAAGGAGTAATTCCGCAGACATACATATTTACAGTATCATTTGACACATTAAAATCTTGAGTTTGTTTTGAAAGTGCGTTGTAAATTCTCATTTTATTTCTGAACTGTCGCTATAGAAAGTACTGAAATCCCTTCACCTTTTCCAATCATCCCTAAGCCATCAGTTGAAGTAGATTTTATATTGATTTGATCCAATGATATTTTCAAAATAATTGAAAGCGAATTCTCCATTTCTCCAACAAATTTCTTAAGTCTAGGTTTTTCGGCAACGATTGTAGCATCGATATTCACAATATCCCAACTTGATTTTTTAATAATCTCATTTGTTTTCTCTAGCAAAATTAAACTAGAAATATTCTCAAAATCCGAATCACTAGACGGAAAATAATCACCAATATCCCCCAAAGAGCAAGCTCCCAAAATACTATCGATTACAGAATGTATCAAAACATCACCATCACTATATCCCAAAAGACCAAAATCAAATGGAATATTTATTCCTCCTAAAAACAAGGGGATCCCCGGAGAAAATCTATGAGTATCAAAACCTATACCTGTTCTAATCATATTATTTTTCAAGTTTCATATCATAAAATTTTTCAAAAATCACCAAATCATTTTCATTTGTAAGCTTCCAATTCATTTTTTCCCCTTGAAAAACAGTGACTGTGTATCCAAAGTACTCAAATAAAGATGCATCATCAGTCACTTCATTTTCAAAATTTTGATACGCTAGAAACATTTTTTTATACAAAAAAAATTGAGGAGTCTGTACTAAAAATAATTTTTGCCTGTCTATATTTTTAATGACAATCTCATCTTCAACTAATTTGATTGTATCTGTAATTGGATAACCTGGAATTGCAGAATCAAAATCTTTTAGTAATTCTAATCCTTTATGAATCATTAACTCTGAAACAAATGGCCTAGCCCCATCATGAATAGCTAAATGATCATAAGCGTCGCCAAGAAAATTTAAAGCGGATTTCACAGAATCTTGCCTACGATCACCACCTTTTATCACTTCAATTTCCTTGGAAATATTTGTCATCAATTGTAGAATTTCATTAAAATTACTTTCATTCGCAACTACGACAATTTTATCAAAAAGATTTGAATCAAAAAAAGTTCTAACACTCATTGTGACTACAGCTTGAGAATCAATTTGATACAACATTTTGTCAATGTCACCAAATCTAGCACTTTTTCCAGCAGCTAATATTATTGCAACTTTTTTCTTTGAATCAATCATCTAATTAATTATCTCTTATATATCATTACCTTTAAAATGATTTTATAGACAGTTTAAATGTTAAAATCATTGTACCCAAATAAAGGATTTTATATGGCATCAAATTATTGGATGTTTGTAGAAACAACAGAAAATGCTCAAATTACCCGTGAAAAAGGTTACTCTATTTTTGGAATGAGTCCCAAATACAAAAAACGGGCTCAAAGAATGCAACCCAATGATCGAGTATTATTTTACGAAAAATCTGAAATGATTTGGACAGCATCTGCAACTATTTCTTCAAAATATTTCGAAGACACATCAGAAATTTGGCCTACAGAAGGCAATCCTGACGAATACAAAATCCGAATAAATTTAAAACCTAATTATATTTTAGATCAATCAGAATTTATTCAAGGATTACAAGTGGGGGCATCTTTAGAGTATGTTAAAAAATGGGCTCCCGAAAAATGGCCTTTAGCATTTTGGGACACACTTCATTTACTTCCACAAAGAGATTTTAAATATCTAGAAGATGAAATGCGAAGAATTAAAACTGGAATTAAAGCTGACGCTATTATTGACAGAAATAAAAAACCAAGAACTAAAAGAGTCCAAAATGAATGACCATAATCATGACGTTCCGAGTCTTACATCCTTAGCATCTTGCGCAGGTTGAGCGTCCAAATTAAGTCCAAAAGACCTGGAACAAGTTTTGAGCCAGCTACCAACGATCACTGACCCTAGACTACTAGTAGGCTCGTCTACTAGTGACGATGCCGCTGTATACAAAATAAACGAAGATACAGCTTTAGTATCTACTGTTGACTTCTTTCCTCCAATAGTAGACGACCCTTATTTGTTTGGAGCCATTTCAGCATCGAATTCTTTAAGTGATGTATATGCGATGGGAGGAACACCTTTAATTGCTTTAAACATAGTTGGATTCCCTTCAGATTTAGATTTTTCTATCCTTTCAGAGATTCTAAAAGGTGGAGTAGACAAAGCCAAAGAAGCAAACACTTTGATTGTAGGAGGTCATACTATTAATGATGCTGAACCTAAATATGGTCTAGCAGTTACAGGAATAATAAAACCCGGACATCAAGTAACGAACATTGGTGCTCGACCGGGTGATCATTTGATTTTAACAAAACCTTTAGGCACTGGGATAATCACAACTGCTGCCAAACAAAACAAAATATCTCAAGAAACTTTAAATATAGCTACCAAAAATATGGCTAAATTAAATAAACAAGCTTCAGAAATCATGACTAAAGTTGGGGTTAACGCCTGCTCAGATATTACTGGATTCGGGTTACTAGGGCACTTAAAAGAAATGGCTTCTAACGATTCAATAAATTTTGAAATCAACATGAATAATATTCCTGTAATTGATGGTACTTGGAATTTGATAAATCAAGGAATAGTTCCTGGAGGTACTATCAGAAATCTTGAATCAATAGACAAAATTATTGATTGGGGTAATAAAATTACAGAAGAAGAAAAATTACTTCTTTGTGATGCCCAAACTTCTGGAGGATTATTGATATCTGTCCCTCAAGAAAAACTTGACCAATTTATTAAGGAATGTGAAATATATGGACAGGATGTTTCAGTAGTTGGAGTTGTTAAAAATAAAACTTCTATAAACCCTATTAACATCATTAAATGAGCAAAAATTGAAAAATATAGTCGTTACTTTAGAAAATCAAATAAAAACGGCATTAGATAAATTCATTGAAACACAAGGCAAAAAATTATCTAAAAACCTAGAAGTAACCATTGAAAGACCAAAGAATAGATCTTATGGGGATTTTTCTACAAATATTGCATTTCATTTATCTAAAGAATATGCGACTTCACCGGTAGAAATAGCTCAAACAATTTCAAGTTTCATAGACAATAACAACTTAATTGAAAGTTACAAAGTGACTGCGCCAGGGTTTATAAACTTAGTAATTAATAAACAATGGCTTCAATCTCAAGTCAATGAGATCAGAGAAGCTTCATCTAGTTTTGGGGATTCAAACATAGGAAATAACTCCAATGTTCAAGTCGAATATGTGAGCGTAAACCCAACTGGAGTTTTACACATAGGCCATGCTAGAGGAGCAGTCATAGGGGATACAATTTCCAATGTACTAAGTAAAAACATGTTCAATGTAATTGATGAATATTACCTAAATGATTCAGGTAAACAGATAGAAAAATTTAATGAATCAGTAAAAATCCGATATCAACAATTATTCAATATAAATACAGAACTCCCTGAAGACTCTTATACAGGAGAGGATATTATTGATGTAGCTCAGCAAATAAAAAATGATCATTTTGACAAGTTTCTTCATGGGAATTTAAATGATGAACTTGAATCAATAGCTCATAATATAATTGTGACTAAAATTTCAAATTCTTTATCTGAACTAGGGATACATTTTGATAATTGGTTTAGTGAAAAAAGTTTATTTAATAATGGTCAATTCCAAACATGTTTAGATCAATTTGAAAAACAAAACCTTTTAATAGACAGAGACGGCGCAAAATGGCTTGAGACTACTAAACTTGGGCAAGAAAAAGACAATGTAATTCTTAGAAGTGACTCTACACCTACCTATTTTTCTACCGACATCGCATATCATTTTGATAAATTCTCAATAAGAAATTTTGATCAAGTCATAAATGTCTGGGGAGCTGACCATCAAGGACAAATTCCAAGGTTAAATTCTGCGTTAACTGCTTTAAACATAGATACAAAAAAATTAAAATTTATACTTGTACAAATGGTTCGCTTCAAAAAAGGAGAAATTTCAGAAAAATTATCTAAAAGACTTGGAACAGCAATACCTCTAAGTGATTTAGTTGATGAAATTGGTGCAGACGCGTGTAGATTCATGTTTCTATACAGATCCCCTGATAGTCAATTAGAATTTGATTTAGATTTAGCAACCTCTCAATCTTCTGAAAATCCAGTTTATTCCGTCCAATACGCTCATGCGCGTACATGTGGAATACTTGAAAATGCTAAAAACATTGGACAAAACCTAAATCCTTCAAATTTAGGTAAATTAAATTCAAGTTTCGAAATTTCATTGATTCACAAAATGCTAGATTTTCATGAAATGATCAAAGTAGTAATAAAAACTTTAGAGCCTCACCATCTTGCTCATTACTCTACTGATCTTGCCTCTGATTTTCATACTTTTTATCAACATTGTAGAGTGATTTCAGACGATCCAACAGAATTTGAACTAACTAATGCAAGACTGCAACTTGTTGACGCAACAAGAATAGTTTTAAAAAAATGCTTAGATTTAATGGGAATATCAGCCCCTAAAAAGATGTAAAAACAATGATAAATATTAAAATAATGTACTGGAAAGAGATTCCTGTTCAAATATTAGTGGAAGACTCCTCTATTAAACGTTCTGTTGAACTAGATCAAAGGTTTCAACAAGCTGTTGATTCTATTGCAATGTTTGACGGTAGTATGGGAACAGATGCATATTTGGATGGATGGCAATGGGTAGAATCTAAAAGTAATATGACATTAGAAATAGCAATTGATAAACTTACCAAATATTACAATGAAGGGGTACCAGATAATTTTGTATCAAATATCAGAGATCAAATTAAAAATGGAAGCCGAAATGAATCTCCCGGGTCAATTGAAAAGTGGATAAATCATGACAAACCTATCTGACAAATCTCAAGAACTTTTAAATAGAATCTATGAAGGCGAAACTATCATTTCTGATGGAGGAACAGGTACATACCTGCAAAAAAACGGATTAGAACCTGGAGGATGTCCAGAAGAATTTAATGTCTCTCATCCTGAAGTAATCAAAAAAATGGCTAGAGAATATTTTGAAGCTGGCTCTGACATGGTTTTAACAAACTCATTTGGAGGATCAGTATTCAGACAAAAACATTACGGATTTGAAGAATCAGTTTTCAAATTCAACAAATTAGCTGCTGAACTTGCAAAAAGCCAAGCTCCCAAAAATGGTTTTGTGTGTGGCTCATTAGGACCCACAGGAGAGTTTTTAGTTCCTTTGGGGTTAATTTCAAATCAAGAAATGTATGATTCATTTAAGAATCAAGCTTTAGCTTTAGAAGCAGGCGGTGCAGATTGTGTAGTAATTGAAACAATGCTAGATGTAGACGAAACATCTATAGCTATTCAGGCAGTGAGAGAAAATACTAACATGCTTGCTATGGCTACAATGACTTTTGACCTAGGTCCTAGAGGATTTTTCACAATGATGGGAGTTACTCCTGAAGATGCTGCCAAAAGGCTAGAACAATCTGGGGCACAAGTGATAGGAGCAAATTGTGGAAATGGAATTGAAAGAATGATAGAAATTTCCTCTAAAATGCGTGACTCTACAGATAAGCCTATGATGGTAAGTTGTAATGCAGGTATACCATCATTAGTCTCCGGAGAAATTCTTTACCCTGAAAGCCCCGAATTTATGGCTGAACAATTTATGAAACTAAAAGATGTGGGAGTAAATATCATTGGGGGATGTTGCGGAACTAGCCCTGAACATATCAAAGCACTTTCTCATGCAATCAACAAATAACTTAAACCCAACCCCTTCACAAATCACTGAATATTTTGGTGACTGTGTTTCTTTGTTTCCAATAGACAAACAATTTAATGACATTTCAGTTGGTTTATATTTAAAGGAATCTACTTACACAATATGGTCATTTAGCCATTTACCAAAAACAAGCTCTAGGATTTTGTCTATATGTGAGCAATTTGAAAAATTATTAGGACTAAAATTACTAGAAAATTCATCAAATCAATTATTCTTTGAATGCGGATCTAATCATGTCCAACCTTTAAAATTTCTCTTTGCACAAGTTGTATCCAAACCATCAGATTACAAATTTTCAGACAATCAAATTCAAATTAAAGATTCTAAATCACCATTTCAAATCACAGTTGAAAATATTAACAATGCATATCGCGTAAATTTAAATTCTGATGATACAAAAGCAAAAATCCGCCTTAGGATGATCAATGCTGGTTTTGTAAAATATGGAGGATTACATTTAGACGAGAATAATAGCTTGTCTTTCTCTTGCGGTAAAAACCATGACAAACTCATCAAAATGTTATTACCGTATTCAAGAAATTTAACAAGCATAGAAGCCATGTTGGAAGCTGAATCTCAACGTGGACAAATGACTACTAGCACATTAGGATTCAGCCAAACATAAATTGGGTATAAAATGATCTCATCATCACTATCTTCAAAACAAAGGGTCATGAACGCATTAAACGGAATGCCTGTTGATAGAACTCCTGCTGTTAACCCAACAAATGTTGCTACAGTTGAATTAATGGATTTTGTTGATTCCCCTTTTCCAGATGCCTGCCAAAACCCTGAATTAGCCGCAAGACTAGCTGCTACAGGGCATACTCAATTGGGATTTGATTCAATTTCACCTTATTTTAGTATCATTCAAGAATCATCCGCATTAGGATGTGATATGCAATGGGAAGAAAAAGATAACTGGCCAACAGTAAGAATGTCTAACCCTATTTGGAATTCATCTGCTGATATCAAAATACCAAAAAATTTTCTAAACCATAGAGATGTTCAAGCCATAACTGGCTCTATCAAGCTACTGAAACAAGAATTTGGTGATTCTGTAGCAATTATTGGCAAAACCATGGGCCCATGGACATTGGCTTACCATGTATTTGGGGTAGAAAATTTTTTATTAGGTACTATTGATAATCCAGAAGAAACCATTTTATGCCTAGAAAAGCTAAAAGAAATCTCAGTCTTGTTTGGTGAAGCTCAAATAGATGCCGGAGCTGATGCACTAACTTTCCCTGACCATGCTACCGGCGATTTAGTAAGTGGACAGTATTACAAAAATTTCCTTCTAGAAATTCACCAAGAAATGGTAGAAGCTTTGCCAGTACCACTAATCCTACATATTTGTGGACAAACTGTAGATCGAATGCCATATATTTCTGAAACTGGAATGTCTGCTTTCCATTTTGATTCTAAAAATGATCCATTTGAATCAATGGAAGCCGTTAACGGAAAAATTAAACTAGTAGGTAATATTAATAATCCAGAAACTTTATATGCCAAAGATCCTACTACAGTCAAAGAAGAAGTTTTCAAGTGCTTAGACGCAGGAGTGCAAATGATAGGTCCTGAATGTGCTGTTCCTTTGTCTACAAAAATACAAAATCTTATGGCAATTCCTGAAGCAATAATTGAATGGACTCAAAAAAAACATTCTTAACAAAAAATCATCGTATAATTAGCTTTATTAAAAAAAAGAGTTTTCATGCCTATTACGAACCAAACATTAGAAAATGAATTAGATAACGTCGCTAATTCTCAAGAAAAAGCTCACATCAGAAAATTATGGGATCACGCCGATAGTTTAATGCAAGAAATTTCTGTGAATTTAATTCAAGGAAATAATATTCAAGTGGACGAGTTAACCAAACAAGCTCTTGAAAATGGTTTTGACGCTAATACTATATTAGACCAAGGTTTAATAGCTGGAATGGCTATAGTTGGAATTAAATTTCGAGACAACTTAATTTTTGTTCCAGAGGTCCTTGTTGCTGCAAGAGCGATGAAAGCAGGAATGGTACATATTGAACCCATTTTATCAGCTTCTGGCATCGAGCCCATAGGTAAAGTGATCATGGGAACTGTAAAAGGAGACCTACACGATATAGGCAAAAATCTTTGTATCATGATGCTTAGAGGAGCTGGATTTACAGTAATAGATTTAGGTGTTGATACATCTTCAGAAGAATTTATAGAAGCAGTAGAAGAACATAATGCAGAAATATTAGGTATGTCTGCATTATTAACAACAACAATGCCAAATATGGGAAAAACCATTAGTTCTTTTGAAGAAATTGAAATGAGAGACCTTGTAAAAATTATGGTTGGAGGAGCCCCTTTATCACAAGAGTTTGCAGATGAAATGGGAGCAGACGGATTTGGAAAAGATGCCATTTCATGTGTTGATTTAGCTAAACAATTTGTAGAAAACGAGAATTAAATGGATCAAATTGACAAAGACAAATACTATAAAAGCCTTTCAAAGTTAGATCTCATTTTTAGAGACATATCTTCAACAGTCACAGAAATTTCTAAGTGGAGATGCCCGTACAAAAATGTATCAGACAGATGCACAGCAAAATTTGGATGTAGAAACCAAAATAGGACAGATGAAATTCAAGGGCTATACTTGTGCACAGGTAGCGATGATTTAGATTACAGATCTGCATGGGATTCATAGAATGTCCCCCGTATTTTCTGATGGGTTCAAACATGAATCTTTGCCTAACAAAACAATTTTTGATTATGCAGATTTTCTTAAAATCAGAGTCCCTACAGCATGTAGCAGGAATGGGTCATGTCATGAATGCATTGTCCATATCAAAAATGGCAAAGATGCATTAAGCCCTCTATCTGAATCAGAGGATTTTCTAAAAGAGGGATACAGATTAGCATGCCAAGCAACCGTTCAAGATTTAGATTCTGTAGTTGAATTTTCCACTCTAAGAAGACAGCCAAGAATTCTCACAAAATCAATTTCCAGAGATATTGAATCTTCTCCTAAGGTGACCATAAAAAATGGCAGAGTATTTATTGATGAAATCGATTCAGATACATACAGAGGTAAAATTTTAGGATTATCTGGCGATATAGGCACAACTACTGTAGTACTGAAAATAGTTGATCTAGAAAACATGAAACCTCTAATCACTTCTTCTTTTGAAAACCCTCAACGTTTTGGAGGATCTGATGTAATGAATAGAATTTCTTATGATAGTGGCGAAAATCAAGGTGAATTACAAAACGTGTTAGTTGCTGCCATTAATTTTGAAATTGGAGAAATGTGCAAAAACATTAGTGCTCATAGAAGGCAAATTTATGATTGTGTATTAGTGGGTAATACCACTATGAGGGATATTCTATTCGGAATAAATGTTGAACCAGTGGGACAAAAACCATATAAATCTATCATTCAAACTGATTTTGAAAATGGAAATCGTACAAACACCTCTATTGAACAATCAGCAGAAACATTAGGTATACGAATTTTTCCTAAAGCAAGAGTTTATAGTGGCCCCTTAATCAGCTCACATATTGGTTCAGACATAGCAGCAGATCTTTTAACTATTCAAATTGACGAAAGTGACTCAAATATTATGCTAGTTGATGTTGGGACTAATACTGAAGTAATAATCGGAAATCAAAATAAAATGTATGCTTCATCTTGTCCAGCTGGACCGGCTTTTGAAGGTGGTGAGGTCAAATATGGGATGCCGGGATATGATGGTGCAGTAGAAAAATTAGAAATAATAAATGGATCAGTAATATCTGAGACAATAGGAAATCAACCTGCAGAGGGAATTTGTGGTTCAGGATTGGTAGATTTACTCGCTGAATTAAGAAAATCTAACTTAATGAATGATTTAGGTGTTCTATCTGACAACAAACAAGAATTTGAATTTGATTCATCAAGAAAAATGACTATTTCCAAGGCAGATATCAGCTCATTGGCTCAAGCAAAATCTGCCAATTATTGTGGACAGTACATTACTCTTCGGAAATTTGGACTACCAGTAGATTCTATAGATTACTTGTATCTTGCAGGAGGGTTTGCCAACTATATCAATTCACAAAACGCTGTAGATATAGGGTTCATAGCCAACTTCCCTCCAGAAAAAATTAAAAAGGTAGGAAATGCTTCTTTAGAGGGTGCTACTTTAATGTTGAAATCTACCAAATTAAGAGATCGAATAGAAAAAATTTGTTCTAATATCCAGCATGTTGAGCTTGAAACAACTCCAGATTTTTTTGAGATATTTGTAGAAGGATGTATGTTTAAAGCAATGCCCAAAAATTTCACAAACTAGAGGAATATATGAACTGGACAGTACTCATAACTGATTATGTTTGGCCATCAATTGAACCAGAAAAAAAAATACTAGAAGATGCTGGAGCAAATGTTGTAATTTCCCCATCAACAGATGAAAAAACACTTATAAATTTGGCAAAGGAATGTGATGCGATATTAACTTGTTTTGCCAATGTAAACCATAACGTTATTGAATCAGCAAAAAAATGTGTTGTTATAGGAAGGTTTGGTGTAGGAGTAGATAATATTGATGTATCTACAGCTACTCAAAAAGGGATAGCCGTAACATATGTCCCCGACTACTGCATAGATGAAGTTTCTGACCATGTATTTGCACTAATGCTTACTTGGAACAGAAAAATTATCCCATTGAATCATTCTGTAAAAAATGCAGGATGGGGTTCATTAGAATTAACTATGAGAATCATGAGACTTAGAGGCAAAACATTAGGGATTATAGGGTTCGGGCGAATAGGACAATCTGTTGCTTTAAAAGCAAAAGCTTTTGGTTTAAATATTTTAGTATATGATCCAAATCACCAACAAAACATATCTAGTGATTTTCAAAATGTTTCATTAAACGAATTACTACAAAAATCAGATTTTGTTTCTCTTCATGCCCCTTCAAATACATCTACAAACCAAATGATTAGTTTTGATGAATTTAATCTCATGAAAAGTGATGCTTTTATAATTAATTGTGCTAGAGGAGCACTGGTCGATGAAAAAGCTCTGTACAAAGCTTTAACAGAAAATCAAATAGCTGGTGCTGGAATAGACGTTATGATTGACAATATACCAACCACTAGTAACCCTTTATTAAAATTGGAAAATTTAATTGTGACTCCACACACAGCATTTTTCTCTCAAGAAAGCACCCTAGAATTAGAAGAACGAGGTGCTATGGAAGTAGTTAAAGTAATAAAAGGAGAAATGCCTGACAACCTTGTGAATCCTGAAGTATTAAATCACAAAAGCCCTCGACACAGTTTATCTAAATCATAGAAATACTTTGACCGCCATCTATAACAACACAAGACCCTGTAATTAATTCTGCTCCCTCTGAACTTAGGTAAGCAACTAAAGTCCCAAAAGA
>CEQQ01024020.1_pt1 | contig 31514 bp, 25 predicted proteins | sample 531041 | NCBI WGS metagenome assembly CEQQ01 (sample SAMEA2621222, study PRJEB7988) | marine metagenome | biome: marine biome (ENVO:00000447); feature: deep chlorophyll maximum layer (ENVO:xxxxxxxx); material: "saline water (ENVO:00002010), including plankton (ENVO:xxxxxxxx)" | depth 150 m | reverse complement strand
ACAAGAACTCCGAAAAAGGATCCAAACGAATAGAACGGACGGACTTACGAAAATCATTAGTGTTCTCCTTGAGACCACAATGCTGAGTCATGCCAAAAAAGTAAGCTAGCCAGTTTGCCGTAAATGCAGCAGACGTAACTAATAAAGGCAAGACCCACCAGCCAGTTAAGATAGCTACGACTACCACTAATCCGTGAAAAAGTAATAGAGCTCTCGACCACCACATTGAACTACGTGCCTGGTCAGGTTGATCGGTATGTAACGCTTTTATCCATTCGTTTTGGGGAACTTTTGAGGAACCCACTATGCCGAAAGCAGACAAGAAAGTAATGGTAATTGTTGACAACAAACCACCCTTACTAAATACACGGCCCCGTTTAGTGAACAGATTAATAGTAAAAAGCTGCCACATGAAAGGTGAAACTAGCGTCGGTTCGAGAGGCAAAAGATTCTCGCGATCGCCTTCCGGATGCAACGTGTAACGATGATGATAAGTGTGACTACTCGCGTAATCATACGGATCCCACCAACTAATCAAACTAAATAAATGAAGATAAAACTTGTTCAACCACTTAGTACGAAATACCGTGCCGTGCCCAAGCTCGTGTGGGGCTATACCGTTTATAGAGCTTGCGACCGTCCCATGTGCGAACAAAGACAACGCAAACAACACCCACATCTGCTCAGACCAAAACACCCAAGTTACAACGCCCGTTAGAAGGAGCAAACCAAAATGACCACCCGCCTGAAACCAACCCTGAGCATCACTAGGCTTCGAAAGCTCAAGAAGCTTCTCACGAGCAACCGGAACCCGATACCACTTAACCTTGAGTGACTTCCGAACCTCATCCAAAGGCGCGTAACCCATAACCAATTCCCCCCCCAAACACCAGTACTCTACCAACACCCGCCAACCTATTTTCAAACTAAAACCTAGATCCCAGGTTTTTGCTTATTGACAATTCTACGGTAGTACTTAAATGATGTTATGAGATTGTGCGTGTCTTTGTTTTAGCAACCGTATTGTTTTGGGGAATTGCAAGCACTTACGCCCAAGTCTTGGACTTTGACAAGCTTAGCGACTTTGAAGAAAAAGATGGCCTCTTTGTCTGGTCAGTGTCTAATGAAACTAATCCGGTTGAGGGTTGGGTCAATTGTTTTCAAATGGTAGTTTGGCTTGACCTGGAATCACCTGGAACTTTTTCCGGGGTCGCTTTTTTCTATAGCACCTATCCAGCACTATCCAGGTTCGGGGATAATTTGCTAACGGGTATTTGGCGTGACAGCCGGGCTTGGGAGGAAGGACCAATCGACTTTCCTGATGGCACAATTACATTCCAGTTTCCTGATGGCGCAATACAAAGATTCCATCCAGATTCAGCAGATGGAACTTCGGGTTTCATGTTAATTGCTGATAGTGGGCTCGTTTACGATTTACTAGGAATATCTGGTGATTTGCTAGTCAGTATCGATGGCCCGAAAGATCAAGAAGCCTTCAATATTCCTCATAGGGCTTTTAGGGAACTCGCAACTGGATTCGGGACAACTTGCTTAGGTTAACCCTTCATACATAGTGGTTGAAAGTAAGTGACAGCCATTTCACGATCCCTAAACCCGGCGTCCTTTACGACTTCTTTAGGTTATCGCCCGGAAATGCTTGTGCAATTCGAAATCATAAAGAAACACATGGTGTAGTGCATCAACAACATTGTACAAGTCGTGCCCACTATGGTCAGACCTAGCTGGTGATAACCCAATCTCTGATAGAAACAAACTCATCAAACTTTCTGAGTTCCAGTATGTTGACCTGTGTTGATTCTGTAAATACGTGGTGATGAAAGCATTGCCTTTGAACGTAATTTTGTTATCAGGGCCTTGTGATCCGCAATCTCAGTAAAGAAGGAAGCGCGAGTCCACTACCCTGTTTGGTTTAGCTAAAATATTGCTTCACCGGTGGTTTCTTTAGGCTTGCCCTGACCCATTCATAATCCGGATCTTATCCCTAGCAACCTCTATTAGGTCGGCCAATACCCTATCAGTAGTCCCAAAAACGCCTTTGTGGGGGGACGCAACATTTTCCGTTGCATCTTGCCAGCGCTTAACGATCGGCCGTGCCAACCCAGCCCCTATATTGACTTTCACAACCCCTAAGGTGGTGGCTACGGCGAGATCTGAAGCAGGTATGCCGGTTCCACCATGCAGCACTAATGGTCCTTCTGCAAGCTTGGCAATGGCCTCTAAGCGCCCCAGGTCAAGCTTACTAGTCTGACCATGAACTGAACCGACGGAGCAAGCAACCATATCAGCACAACCGTCTTTAAGCAGTCGACGAGCAACATCGGGATTTGTAAGGTTCACACCACTATCAGTACCTTCTTCTCCACCGCCAAAACTCCCAGCTGCTGCCTCTAGCGAAACACCTAAGGCATGGGCCCATTCGGCATAGTTCTGAGTCGCCGTTACGTTCTCTTCGAGGGTGAGGCTATCTCCATCAAACATCACTGAGCTATAACCCGCGTTAATGCAAGCGGCTATACGATCTAAACCGTCACCGTGGTCTAAGTGGAGCATTATTGGTACGTCAGCCTTATTAGCTAGAGCCCGAATCATTGCGGAAAAGACGTCCGGCGTAGTCTGCGTTAACTCACCTGGGCTAGTTTGCAGAATTATTGGTGCTTGCTCAGCCTCTGCAGCTTCAATGCAGGCTCGAGCCATAACCAGGCTTCCGATATTGAAGGCCGGCATAGCATAATTTCCTTCAAAAGCACGGTGGATCATTTTACGACCATCAGAAACAAACGGCATGAGTTGTTATGCTCCTTTTCTGCTTTCCCTAAGTGCAGATACTAGTGTACGTTGACGCTCATACATATCCCGGTATTGGACATGTAGATTCTCCTCGGGCTCAAATACGCAACGAACCTGGTACGTTTTATCAACAGCGTCCAACGCATCCTTATACACGCCTAGACCAATACCAGCGATCAACGCATTACCCATCGTAACCATATCTGAATAACGGGCAACTTCAACCGGTCGATCAAGAACTGAAGCTCGTACTCTAGGCGATAGATCATCATCGTCGGCAGCTCCAACGAGCCTGGTTACCGTAATTGGCAATCCAGTAACTTGCTCCATTTTCTCTATCCCGGCAGATATTTCAAAAGCTAGACCATCAACTACTGCCCTAGCCAAATGTTCGGGGCCGTGATCGGGCTCTAAATTAACGAAAGCACCACTAGAAGCAGGATCGTTAAACGGGGGGCCCGAACCTAAAAAGTGGGCGACGAACAAAGGTGCTTGGGTCGGTTCAACGCTTTGCGCAAGATGTCGCAGCTCTTCGAAACTGGATAGCCCAAGAAGTTGCTTAAGCCATTGGATAGTACCCCCTGAGCTGTAGAGACCGCCTAGCAAATAACTGTGGTTCTCAATCACGTGTATACCAACACTGAATCCATTTGCAGTCGCTGGATCTGGGGGAGCTTTCCATCCCAACGTCAAAGCTTCAGAGGTTCCTAGGGAATCAAAAGCTACCTCGGGTGTTACAACCCCACAAGCCAACGCGGCACAAAAGTGGTCATGGCCACCCGCAAAAACAGGGGTACCTACAACTAGTCCCGTCTCGGAAGAAGCCTTAGATGTTACCTCCCCAACCTTGTGGGTAGCGCTCACAACTGGTGGTAGAAATGTGGATTCCAACTCTGCAAAGGAAAGCAAATCCTCGGCCCAGGTCCGAGCTCGTATGTCGAAAGCCATAGTTCGGCATGCTTGAGAGGATTCCATAACGGCCTCTCCGGTTAATCGATAACTCAAGTAGTTACAGACGCTCAGCCACAAACTGGTCTTATCCCAAGCTTCTGGCTCTGTTTCACGGATCCACATCCACTTAGCGATACTAAATATTGGGCTGGGGAACAATCCTGTCACAGCGCTCCAACGATCTGGTGGCAATCGTTCTATAAGCCTTTCCATTTGTGATACGGCTCGGGTATCATTCCATGGGATAATCGGAAACGTGGCCTCGCCCTTACTGTCTAAGGGAACGCCCGCCTCTCCCATACTGCTTACCGCTAGACCAGCTACTGGCTCTTCCAAGTTTTGAACAACCCGTTTGATCAGTGCAGCACTATCCTGCCACAAGATATCGGGAGAACGGTAGGCAAGCGCCTTGGACTTGTTAACCCGATTTGTTGGAATCCGTTCATGAACAACCAATCTTCCTTCACAGTCATAAATACCTGCTTTGGTATGTGTGGTTCCAACATCAACACCTAGTAGCATCGAGATCAATGGTATATCACGCACCCGATTACTTGTGCACCTTTATCGTAATAAAACACAAACTAGCGGTACTAGCAGCACTGATCTAGCGAAGTGCGAGTAACTGGTACGGCATCCCTAATCCATCAAAAGATTAGTGAAAAAAACTTACAGACTCCTTACCGACCCGCCGTCGACAATAATAGTGCTACCAGTAATGTAAATTGCGGCCTCTGAACATAGGAAAGCTGCCACCCGGCCAAATTCTTCAGGCTGCCCTAGGCGACCCATTGGTATGGCCTGAAGTGACTTCTCACGAACTTCATCAAAAGTACTGCCAAGTCGGTCAGCTAAAGCTTGGTCCAATTGGTTAACGCGACCTGTTTCAATTCTCCCTGGCGCTAGACAGTTTACCTGGACATTGTCCTCGGCTAATTCGATTGAAAGTGTCTTAGAGAGGCCCTGCACCGCAGGCCGAAAAACGTTAGACAGCAGCAGGTTAGGTAGCGGCTGGCGAACACTTGAACTAACAATTGTTAAGACACGTCCCCCACCTGCATTACGAAAATGCGGTAGCGCGTAACGCACACTTCTAACTACACTCTGAAGAGTAAGGGCATAAGCTGTGTCCCAGTGATCCTCAGATACCGCTTCAAAAGTACCGGGTGGTGGGCCACCGGCGTTACTTACGAGGATATCGAGGCCACCTAAGTCACTACTGGCCTGTTCAAAAAGCGTCTTGAGGTCATCATCCTTGCTCACGTCTGCCTGGTAAGCTCGCGCTTCCCCTCCTACTGCAGAAATACGTTCAACTGCTTCGTCTGCTCTCTCAATATCCCGACTGCATATGGCGACTTGAGCTCCTTCTTTAGCGAGCTCAGCAGCGGTTGCAAAACCAAGCCCTCCACTCGCCGCCGTAACGATAGCTCTTTTACCTTCTAGTCCAAGTTTCATGACGTCACCATACCAAGGTCAGAAGCTTCGAGCGCAGAATTAAGCTCACTTATGAGCTGCTCATCGATCTGCGGACCAGGATGTCGAACGAAAGCCGAAGTTATAGCTCCACGCTGTCTGTAAACCTCCTTGCGAAGAGCAAGTCCAACGCCTGGCTGGAACTCGTATCTAAGGATAGGGCAAGCCTGGTAAAAAATCCTGGCAGCCTCGCTACGGTCACCGCGTTTAAATGCGCGTTGGATCGAAACTAATACCTCAGGGTAGGAAAACCCAGTCATCATCCCATCTGCACCACGGAGTAACTCTTCGAGGTAAAACATCCCACCTAAACCGCCTACTATTCCGATGTCGCTACCGAGCTTCCGGATAGCACTTATTTTAGGACCAGTGGGCGGCTCTTCTAACTTGATAACCTCGACGTGTTCTAGATCCCGGTGCAGTTCTACAACAAGTTCTGCACTTAGTTTAATACCGGTTGTAGCAGGATAATCATGGAGAATGATTGGGACATCGACAGCCTCATCAAGTCTACGATATGCCTCAGCTATAACTGCATCACTTTGAACTCCTGGTGGCGCCACGAGCAATCCTGCAGCACCCAACTCAAGCGCAGTGTGACTCTTAGCTATGGTGAGGTCCGTTCCACCAGAACTGGTCCCAGCGAAGACAGGTATACGCCCTGCCGCTGCTTTGACAGTAGTCCGTATCACAGCCTGTTCTTCGTCGGTTGAAAGTTTAGGCGCCTCTCCCATAACACCGAGTACTACTACCCCATCAACCTCAAGGTCTATTAGAAAGCGGGTTAATCGGTCAAGGCTGTCGGTATCTAGGGATCCGTCATCAGAAAACGGTGTTGGCATAATGGTGAAAACACCCTTGAACCAATTAGGTTGAAAATTGTGGGGCATGCGGAAAATCCTCCTCCTATTTGTGTTCCAGTCGTATGTCTCGTGATCCTAAGCTTTATTTTTACGATGGTGGCAGGAATTTGCCCTGACCTGGCTGTCCGACGATCTTGCCATCGAAGATGGTACGGCCAGCTAGGATAGTCCGATCGATTTTACCTTGGAAGGTCATTCCATCATATAGATGGTCACCGAGGCGAGCCTGTGTGTATAACTCTTCCTTCCGTATGACTGTTTCTGAGTTGAGGTCTACAACAGCAAAATCGGCGTCGGCTCCGACTGCTATGACACCTTTGCGCGGGTAGAGACCAAATCTCTTAGCCCCGTTAGTGCTCATTAAAGCTACGGCCTGCTGGATACTTAAGCGACCATTTGCGACTGCGTTGAGCATGCCAGGCACTAACTCTTCTATGCCAGGGGCCCCTGGGGGAGCAGCCCAAATGTCGGTCCGGGCCTTTTCTTTCTCTTCAACGGTGAAGGGTGAGTGGTCAGTAGCAACTGAACTCAACGTTCCATCCTTCAGGGCGTCCCATAAGGCCTCTTGGTCATCCATTGTGCGAAGGGGAGGGTTGATCTTGGCGTAAGAACCAAATTTTGCGAGTTCTGCCTCCGTGAATAGAAGATATTGAGGGCAGGTTTCAGCGGTTACGTTCATGCCTTGCTCTTGAAACATTCGGATGGTATCAACTGCCATTCTGGATGTCACATGAGCTACGTGTAACGATGCACCAGCTTGCTGATTGAGAGTTAACAGCTTGGCTATCGCGAGAGCCTCGACCACCGGTGGTCGGGATTCGCCGTGAGTCGAGGGGTCATTACGACCAGTCTTTAGGAGTTTATCAGTGAAATACTGAAGTAGGGGGCTACTTTCGGCGTGTACTGAGGTAACGAGTCCAGAATCCGCAACAAGGTGTAGCGCTTCAAGAAGAGGGCCCTCCTGGGGTAGGCAGAGTCCAATGAATTCATCATCTCGACCCTTTGGTGCTTCTGTCATAAAGATCTTGAAACCTATAGCACCCTCTTCCACCATACCGGCAACGTTAATTGGATCGAGAGTGCCAGGAGCACCGTAAAGAGCAAAATCAACGTAAGCTTGGTCAGCGAACAGGTCACGACGATTGCGAAACACTTCAGGTGTTGCGCAACATGGTTTCGAAATAGGCATTTCGAATAGGGTTGTGACTCCTCCTGCTGCTGCGGCCTTGGTTTCGGAACTGACCGTTCCTCGTTCTGGGTAAGCTGGTGCCCGAACGTGAAAGTGAATATCCACGGCACCAGGGAGCACGTGTAATCCGCTGGCCTCAATTACTTCAGATGCTGCTGTTTCGGTACCGGGTGTGAGCAAAGCTGCAATCCGGCCAGATGTAACAGCAACATCTGCAAGTTGTACGCCGTCTTCAGTTACAACCGTCCCTCCGCGAATCACTACGTCGTAAACGTCATTAGTCATTTGTGAAGTCTCAACGACCTGGAATCAGATCTTCCGAAGTATTCTCTACAATCCCGAAGAAGCAACACCAGTGACCCTCGATTACGGAAGCACGAGAACGGAGACCAAAAATTACGCCTTCCTGGGGCGCCTTAACTTCACCAGCGACATCACCATAAAGATCGAAAATCTGGCCTATAACCGTTCCTGCTGGAATCGGAGTCTCAAACTCAATATCAGGGTTACCTACAAACATACCCGTTGCCGGCGCTAGGAGTGGGATTTGGTAACCTTGCCGCCAGCTGGCTGCATAATCAGCTTCCCCCTCAATCATTCCGTAATGTCGCATAGCGTTCAGATAGCTTCCAGCGAGATCTTGAGCAATTTCGTGAAAGTCGTTGGTTAGAAGGCGACAGTTTCCTCCCAACTCAACTGTAACTCCTCCTTTATCAAGTCCGCCTATCATTGAACTGGGATTACCACTTCCGGTGCCACTACGAAACACAAGTGTCCATTGCGGACCTAATGCAGCAGCAAGCTCCCAGCTAGCCGGATTGTCAGCTGCAAAAATCATGTGCGCAAGATACGAATGCTCCCCACCAGAGTGAATTGCGATCTGCAGATCGCAATTATCCTTCATTGCTTGCCAATGAGCCCAAGCGATTCGCTCCGTCGGGAAGCCATCAGCGCTACCCGGGTAAGCACGATTCATATCGTATGCGAATGAATCTAGAGGATCACCTCGTGTCCCAGCAGCAAAAGCACCAACATTCAACACTGGAACAGAAACAACCGTACCCTTCAAAGTAGCTACGTCCAAAGTTTTTGTTGCAAGGAAGATGGAGAACGGACCTTCAGGTTCATCACCATGCGTTGCGCCATTAAGCCACATGATGGGCCCCTCTTGTGCACCGCGAAACACGGTAATGGGGATGATACGTTCGTTACCGTACATATCCCGACCAATGGGAATGCCTCCTCGACCAATTTCTCCGGGATTTACGGTGACATTTCCTATCGTAAGTGGTTTAGTCATTATTTTCTCCTTAAAAAATATTTTAGTGTGCCACGATGATTCATTTATCGATATCCTACTTTCTAAGACTAACCAAGCATATTCTCAGCAAGAAAAGCCGAAAGAATGGTCTCGCAATTGTGCAAGGCAGAAAGCTCAACATGCTCATCAAAAGCATGAGCCACCTCGTAACTCCCGGGACCAAAGATAATCATATCGCCCCGGACTCGATCCATTAGGTGTTTAGCGTCACTTCCTGGCAGGTAACCGATTGGCCCAGGATCCCCGAACATCCTCGCAGCATTTAAGAACCTTTGACCCAAGTGTGTTGTCAGATCTGATTCGAACCAGCTGGAAAATAAGAAGTCGCTTACGGTGACTTCGGCTGGGGCAATATGGATCGCGTTAATAACTTCTTCTATCTCTTGTTGAACTACTTCGGGATCTTCTCGCGGAATCATCCGCCGGTCTAGTTTTATTATGCATTGATCGGGAACAGCATTTGCGGTGCTGCCTCCCTGGATAGTGCCAACATTACAGGTTGGTGAACCAACCAAGGTGTGGCTACGCTTAGCGAGTTGCTCATGGTACGCCTTTAGGGCAAGCACGATTTGGGCCATAGCTGTGACAGCGTTTACACCGCGATCTGGGTTAGTTGCATGGACAGAACGACCCCTGACCGTAACTGTGGCACGCATCACCCCCTTATGTGCTAGGGCAACTTGATTGTTCGTTTGTTCACCAACAACAATGAAATCGGAGTCTGGTAAGTGTCCAGAATCGGAAAGCCAACGGGTTCCTAACTGCCCCCCGGTCTCCTCCTCAGCAGCAGCAACCAGAACCAGTGTCCCATGGTAATCATTAGATGCTGCGATCTTTTCAAAAGCTAGTAACATCGCTGCGAGTGGTGCCTTGTCGTCGATGCTGCCCTTTCCGTATAGTCGCCCCTCGGCTACGCGTGGCTCAAAAGGGTCGCTTGCCCAACGCTGTTCTTCATCACTTGCGACAGGGACCGTATCAATGTGTGCATGGAGCATTATTACGGGGGCTTCACCAGTACCGAGGGTAGCTACAACGCTCGGGGCTTCAGGCTTTTCTGGTGACGCTAAGATTTTAATGTTAGCTCCTGTATTTGCAAGCCGTTCGGCGATGTATTTTGCAATGGCAACACAATCTCCCGGCGGATTCGGGGATGGAATTTGAATTAACTCAGATAAGAGACGCTCAAGATCATTCACAAATGGCTCACCATTTTTAGAGGTCAAGTGGTCCTTCTCGATATTCCTCAGGTATTTCATCTGGTTTATAAACTTGCATAAATTCTACGCCTGGACCGGGGACCCCATCATCTTCGAGGAAAGCGACCCAACCCTCCGGGTGCTCGTAACGACCAACAATCCCACAATTGAGACAAACGGTGTCTTCGCAAGTCTCTGTATCCCATCTCTTGTAATCCTCAGGATCGTTAGAAATTCTGCAGCTCTGCTCGCGCATCCGACCACCTTCGCTGAGAGCTTGCTGCATGGTTTCCTTAAGATTGTCAACCGTATAACAAATGTGATGGATACTCTCACCAAATTCGGCAACATGCCGGGCATAACGACCGTCAGCATCCAAGGACTGTACAAGTTGATATTGTATGTCACCAATGTCGAATACAGCGGTACGTTGGCGAGTGACCTCTGAGTCTTTCACTACTGCATCTGCACCTGCCCCTAGCCGCCTACGGTAACGCTCCAAAGCCTCGTTAGCATCAGCAACCGCAACGGCAATATGCTTGATCCCTGTAACCATATCTTGTCTCCTCTTCTATCCGCCAAGCGTCCAAATTTTACCGAAACCTTTACTAGGGAGGTACACCAGTTTCCGTTAGGTACAAGCCCAGAGCTTTCCGCATCCCTAAAAGCCTGATGTCTCAGGTAAAACGACGGAGCGAACTGCACAAAGATAAGGAAGTAACAAGCTAACTGTCAAGGCCCAAGAGTAATAGAAATTTATTTCGTCCATCGTGCGGATTGTATTTTGGGTTCTCAATCCTCCCTCTTGTAAAAGTTTTTAGGAAGGAGGAATTCATATCTGGGACTACCCGAATCATTAAATGCCTAAGGTTGGCAGTCATGACTTGACAACCAGTCCCCTAGATTTCCCAGGTATGAATTGAAGTATTTATTAATCACTCTGCCACGTCAGCTTAATTTAAAAACACGCAACCTAAAATAGGGCCACGTCCCTTTGCTATGGCGTCCTGGCTAGTAGAGTGAATTTTCTAGTATTCAAATATGCAAGCTTTGACTACCGAGCAGGCTAGTCTATGGACATGATCCTGCTAACATTCAAAACCCCTAATGGCTTACAGTTAGGAATTAAGACCGACCAAGGCATCCTCGATGTTGCTGTCGCAGCGTCTGCCCTTGATCTTAGCAATATTGCACTAACGCCCGATGATTTATATTCGGGTGGTAATTTAGGGATATCTCCCCTGAAGTCCTTATTGGAGTCAGCTCAAAATCAGGGTGATGCAACTTGGTTTCGTGACGAGTCCTCGCTGGAACTTGGCCCGTGCGTACCGTCACCTGGAAAGATTCTTTGTGTCGGTCTCAATTATCTCCGTCATGCCGAAGAATCGGGTATGGCGAAACCGTCAACTCCGGTTCTATTTTCAAAGTTTAGCAATTCCATCGCTGGACCAGGTGAGGCCATTCCGTTACCAAATCACGCAAAGGAATTTGATTATGAGGCGGAACTGGTAGTGGTAATCGGAAAGCGAGCAAAAAACGTCTCAGAGAACGCAGCACTGGATCATGTCCTTGGGTACTGCAATGGGAACGACATTAGTGAGCGTAATCTGCAAATGCTTACTGGCCAGTGGCTTCTTGGAAAAACCCTCGATAAGTTTATGCCTCTTGGCCCCTACGCTGTAACGGCAGACGAAGCAGGAGATCCGAACGATATGTCGGTCCGTTTGTGGTTCAACGGTGACCTTAGGCAAGACTCCAACACTTCAGATTTGATTTTCTCAGTACCTGAGGTGATTAGTTATGCAAGTCGGTATATGACCCTAGAACCAGGAGATGTCATTTCGACCGGAACTCCAGAGGGTGTCATTTTAGGGATGGATGAGAAGGTGTGGATGAAGCCGGGTGATGAGACAATAGTTGAAGTTGGAAGGCTCGGTAGGCTTTTTAACCGGATGACAGTTGGTTAGGGATGACAGATGAACCTATTTATCTAGTAACTGGGGCGTTGGGGTGCATAGGCGCTTGGACGCTCCATCACCTAGTCAAAGACGGAAAGAGAGTAGTTAGTTTTGACTTGAGTGAAAACCGATCCCGGTTGGATCTGCTCCTCAATTCAACGGAACAAGCGAGAATCACGTTTCTAAAAGGAAACCTAACGGATTTTGGTGATGTTCTTCGGGCGATAGAGGGCCACAAGATCAATCGTATTGTGCATTTAGCTGCCCTGCAAGTACCGTTCTGCCGCAGTGATCCAGTACTCGGTGCGCAGGTGAATGTTGTTGGTACCGTTAATCTTTTTGAAGCAGCTCGCCAAGCGAACCTGAAGCATATTACCTACGCTTCTTCGATTGCAGTTTATGGACCAACCGATACTTACTCGTGTGGACAAATAGCAGCAGATTCGTCGTTCGATCCACGAACTCTGTATGGGGTTTACAAGCAAGCGAATGAAGGCACCGCACAGATTTTCTGGCAGGACCATGGGGTGAGTAGTATTGCGCTTCGTCCGTACACTGTTTATGGGGTAACTCGTGATCAAGGCATTACTAGCGAGCCAACTAAGGCGATGCTTTACGCTGCTGCTGGTCGAGATTCAACAATTGGCTTTGGGGGTACCATGCAATTCGATTATGCCTCTGATGTTGCAAGGCGATTCATCGAGGCGGCCGACACGCCAATAGATGGTGCTTATGGTTTCGCACTAGGTGCTGCCCCAGTTAGCGTTGCAGAATTGGGAAGACTTATCGAAAAGGAGCGACCTGGCGTAACTGTTCATATTGACAATACCCCGTTGCCCTTCCCCCATGGGGTTAGTTCTGGCAACCTCAGTGAGGTCTTACCCCTCACAAAAGATACCCCTTTGGAAGAGGGTGTCCGGCAGACTATCGATCATTTCGATACTCTCTTGGCACGGGGGCGTCTAGATATTGATCTAATCTAAACTTTAGGCAAGGTCTCACAAACAAATTATTAACTAGAGGAACCACGCTAAGACCGATGAGATCCAAATATCTAGTCCTTATCACTCACTAATAACTGAACTCTTTGGTCTTAATCCTAAGTTATTTTAAGGATTCTCAGGTAGTTTTGGGAGACGTACGAGTGGAGCTGCTACCAACACAGCCAGTGGAAAGAAAGCAGTAATTATTAGTACTGGCACATAACTACCCATCAAATCGTATCCTAGAGAGAACACCAGGGGACCTAATGCTGAGGCAGCTACACCAATTGTTGAAGTCGTGCCTTTTATCGTACCCAAGTGCTTTCGCCCAAAAAATTTCGCGTAAACACTTGCTGATACCGGCATGAAAGAACCCAGCATGACTCCAGTGACAATGCCATATAGAATCACACCACTAATTTCGGTCACAGTCCCCATAAGGAACATTGACACTATCATCATTACCATTTGGATACCGAGGAACAAACGATACGGTAGGCGGTCCAGTAGAGCACCTGTAATAAGATTGGCACTTGCAGCTACAATCCCTAGGGCCCCGAAGGCGGTAGTAGCGACAGAACGAGTAACACCATTTTGGGTGAGAATATCGTAGTGATGAAAACCCATTGCAGTGCCAATCATCGCCAAACAGAAACCAGCCGCTACGTAGAGCCAAAAAATGCCAGTACGACTAGCTTGGTTCAATGTGAAATTTTGTTCGGATGCGGAAGCAGATGTTTGCCCAGGACGGTGACCGCCATCTGGTTCCAATCCGAAACGTTCAGGTCTAGTTCGGAAGAAAATAGCGCCAAGTGGCAGGATAGTAATGGCTACTAGCCCACCAAGCACTACGTAAGCATTTCGCCAGCCAAGATTCTGAATAAGGTAATCGATTACAGGTGGCAACACGGTGAAAGACAACATGAAACCCACACCTGCTAATCCGACTGCTAACCCACGACGACGAATGAACCATAAATTAACGCCGTGCATGCTCACCATAGGCAGCGAACCCTGACCTAACCACCTGAGAAGGACGAAGCCGACAAAAAGTAATACAGGGCCGACAACAAGACCCATAAATCCACACGCTAGGGCAAAAAGCCCGGAAATAACGACCACAGCGATTCGTGGCCCCCAGGAATCAATAGCGCGGCCCACAAACGGAAGTCCTAACGACGCAACTAGGGTGGCTAACGTGTAGAGAAGCGAGGCTGTAGTTCGAGTTATACCGAGGTCAGCAATGATGCTGTCAAGAAAGACGGAGATGCCAACTGTTTGACCCGGTACAGTCATAAACGTACCGAGTGCGCCGACTAAGAGGATTACCCAGCCATAAAAGAAAGGGAAACGTTGCACAATAGAACTGCGAATTACTTCTGGAGGAGATGACACTTCGATACTCTATTCTAAATACCTATGGCAGAAACGCTTAATAATCTACATATTTTTTCGAAAGAGCTCCTCATTTTGTTAAAAGCGATTTAGATAAACATGTGTTTAGTGTTGTCTAGGACTTGATTAAGACCCCATCAGCGTCAGTTACGCTCCACTCGACGATAGAATACGGGGATGTCCACAATTACGAAAGTCCGCATCCCCCATACAGAACTAGATGTTTCACGCCTTTCTTACGGAACTGCTTCGCTTGCCTCCTGGGACCTGTCACCGGTGACGCCTGAAGAAATTCGCAAAGGAATACAGATCGTTGAAGCAGCCCTGGAAAACGGGATTACCTTCTTCGATCACGCAGATATTTACGCTTACGGCAAATGCGAAGAGGTCTTCTCGGCTGTTTGGGAAGCCATTCCCGATGCTCGGGAGCGAATGGTACTGCAAAGCAAATGTGGCATACGATTTTTAGAGGGAGGCGAGGAAACTCGCTACGATTTCAGCTACGAACGAATTGTAAGTTCAGTCGAAGGCAGCCTCAGGCGACTCAAGGTCGAACAGCTAGATCTGTTACTCCTGCACCGGCCGGATCCACTTGTGGAGCCAGACGAAGTAGCCCGGGCCTTCGCACTACTGAAGTCAAGAGGTATGGTCCGCCACTTTGGGGTTAGTAATCAGAGTGCAAGTCAAATAGCTCTTCTACAAGGATCCCTTGATGAGCCCTTAGTTGCTAACCAACTCAAACTAAGCCTCTTGCACCACGGCCTCATTTCTGATGGTCTATCTGTAAATCAAACCGGCATTGCGGAGGCCACTGGAGTCTCAGGTCTACTAGACTATTGTCGTCTCCATGGTCTTCAGATCCAAGCTTGGTCACCCGCAGCCCAGGGCCACATCGTTAACCCCCCTGATGACGCACCCGATACAACTCTTGAAACTAACCGACTCGTTAAAGACATAGCTGCAAAGAAAGGCTGTCCAGAAGAGGCCATTGTTTTGGCCTGGCTCCTTCATCACCCTGCAGAAATAATGCCAATCATTGGGACTTCCCGTCCTACTCGATTAGAATCCTCGGTAGCTGCCGATGAAGTCGTACTTACCAACGATGAATGGTCTCGTATGCTTAGTGCAGCCCGGGGGCAAAAGTTTTTGTGAAGAGTGATGTTCTAATCCGGAAGGTAGAAACCTTCCTTGTTAGTACCCAATGCCGCACTCCACTTAAGTTCGGTGCTGTGGTTGTCGAAAAACTCCCAATTGCTTACGCTAAGGTCACAGTCGAGAACCAGGCAGGCAGAGTGGCATCTGGGTGGGGCGCAATGTTCCTTATGGACTTGTGGGCTTGGCCAACATCGAGGGTTAATCACGAAGTTAAAAACCGGGTTATGTGTGACCTTTTTGAAGACTACGGGAAGCTCCTTGCAAATTTCAATCGCTTCGCCCATCCGATTGAGATCTTCATGGAAACCAAAAGTGATTTAAGTCGGCTTGCTTTAGAGATCAGTGAACTTCACGCGCCTGGTGAGGAAGTACCATTCCTTGGTGCCCTAGTTTCGGCTAGCCCTCTTGATCATGCCATTCACGATGCTTTTGGTCGAGTTAATGAAATTGATAGTTTCCACGGTTACGGTCCAGAACATCTGGACTTTGATTTGTCACGGTATCTTGGGCCAAACTATAAGGGCAAATACCCTTCTCAATTTATCCGAGACAAATACGTTCCAGAAATTCCAGTCGTTCATTTAGTGGGTGGACTCGATCTCCTGCACCGTGGAGAAGTGGGAGAAGATCTCCCGCGCGATGGCATCCCTAATTCTCTTGATGATTGGGTAAAACGAGACGGGGTTTATTGCCTTAAAATTAAGCTTCGTGGCGATGACCTCGCCTGGGATGTAGAACGTACCATAGCTGTCTCACACATTTATCGTGAGGTACAAGCCGTTAGTAGATCAGATCTTCCCTCCCATCCGTATCTCACGGTGGACACCAACGAACAATGTGAATCTCCGGAATACATCATGAATTACCTCGATGCGATTAACGTTCGTGAACCTCGAATTTTCAACGAGATAACTTACGTTGAGCAACCTACAGATCGTGACCTTGATCTAAACCGATGGGACATGAAGGAAATCTCGAAACTAAAACCTGTATTGATTGACGAGAGTCTGACATCGCTTTCTGACTTCGATCTGGCCCAAGAACTGGGATGGTCAGGAATAGCCATTAAAAGCTGCAAGTGCCTTTCGTCTAATCTCCTGTTTGTCCCGCTAGCTATTAATTCTGGCTTGCCTTACTCAGTGCAGGATCTAACCAACCCATCAATAGCCTTGCTCCAGTCGGTAGGTCTAGCGGCCCGCACGTACCCCATCCTTGGCGTAGAGGCCAACTCACGACAGTTCTTCCCTGCCGCCAATGATGACGTGGCTACAATCCACCCGGATCTGTGCCAAATCCGTAACGGCGTGGCAAAGACTAAATCGTTAAGTGGAACAGGCTTGGGACTGCGGGTAGAAGATATAGCTGACTTCACAGAGGCAATTCAACGCAAGGATGTCTTCTTTCGACAAAATGTCAGATGACTTGCTCCGTGGAAATTCTCTTGTAGAACCTTTTCGTCAAAATCAACCTCGTCACGTTAAACATATGAAACGATAAGCTAGGCACTATTTGGCCTCTCGGCTTCTGCTAGGCCCTTGTAACTCTTGGAGGTGCACGCGTGGGTAGTTCAAACATATCTACTTGGGATCTTGATCCCGAACGTTGCTTTGCACCCGATCCCACACAACGTCAACTCGCTGGTGATGTGTTCACCCACGTGAGAAACTTACCGTTGATTTGCCCTCACGGTCACGTCATACCTAGCTGCATTGCTAATGATTCAGGATTGGGGTCGCCAAGTGATTTATTCGTAATTTCAGACCATTACGTTTTTCGCATGTTGCACAGCCAAGGTATTGCTCTTGAAGATTTGGGTATCCCTTCTAACGATGGACGTCTTGTCGAGGTAGACCATCGTCAGATTTGGAAAAAATTTTCTGAGAATTTCCATCTGTTCAGAGGAACGCCCACAGCTCTTTGGCTTAAGGACGAACTAATAAACGTTTTCGGTATTAGCAGCCAACTGAATGGGGATTCTGGTCAAGACATCTACGATGAGCTCGAGGATAAGCTTAGGCAACCTGCTTTCAGGCCTCGAGCCCTCTTTGACCGCTTCGACATCGAAGTTTTGTGCACTACCGATGCTGCTACTGATTCGCTTGAGCACCACAGTTCGCTTCATGAGGAGGGGTGGGGCCGGTTACGACCAACCTTCAGGCCTGATGGCTTACTTAATCTCGATACCCCTGACTGGCACAATAATATTCAGTTGTTGAGTAGTCGGGCTGGAATCGATATCTGTGACTATAGGAGTTTTGTCGAGGCCTTAAAAGAACGCCGAGTTTTCTTCAAAAACTTGGGTGCAACCGCGACAGATCATGGTGCTCACCATGCTCACACTAACTTCCTTAGCGAAAACGAGGTGCAGCAAATCTTCGATCGTGCTCTTAGGCTTCAGGATAATGGTCACGACGATACCTCTCGTTTCACTGCCCACATGCTGCTTGAGATGGCTCGCATGAGTTGTGATGATGGTTTAGTCATGCAGCTCCATGTAGGTAGTTTCCGCAATCACAGCGCTAGAGTTTTCGATGATTTCGGTCCCGATATGGGTGCTGACATTCCTGTTAGTACAGAGTGGACCCAGTCACTCCAAACCCTGTTAAACACTTTCGGTACTGATCCCAACTTTAGGGTTATTATTTTTACGCTTGATGAAACAACATATTCTCGCGAATTAGCTCCTCTTGCGGGTTTTTACCCGAGCTTAAGGCTGGGTCCACCATGGTGGTTTTTTGATAGCGTTCTTGGCATTGAGCGTTACCTTGATTCTGTCATTGAAACTGCTGGCATTTACAACACAGTGGGCTTTAACGACGACACAAGAGCTTTCGCTTCAATCCCCGCTAGGCATGACGTGTGGCGAAGAGTTACTTCTAACTGGATCGCTGGTAGGGTAGTTCGAGGACTAATCGATGAAGACCAAGCCGCTGACATTGCATGGGAATTAGCATATGGTCTAGCGAAGAGAGCATATCGATTATAGAAAGATTTCTTGTTCTGAACAGTTAAACTGTGGCATCATCCAGTGTCATTCCAGCCCGCTAGGCGTACTAACATTAAAGCATCTAAAAAACCTAAAACAGGAATCCTTATCGGTTTTAGGGGTTCACAAGACGAACATAATTCGATAACCTTAACGCCGGATACCACCTTGACTAAGCAAAATAGGCTATTCTGATTGGATATTATGGTGCAAACGAGTATCAAAAATAACGAATCGGCCACTACTCTTCTCGACGTTCAGGATGTCAGAACATACTTTCATCTTGACGAGGGGGTCCTTAAGGCAGTCGACGGCGTTAGTTTCGATATAGGTCGAAAAGAAACGTTGGGTGTAATTGGTGAGTCAGGTAGCGGGAAAAGTGTCACCGCTCAATCAATTATGAGAATTGTTCCAAAGCCAGGACAAATTCACTCAGGCGAAATTCTATTTCATGGAGAAACCGGCACCACGAATATAACAGAGCTGAAAGCAGCTGGACCCGAAATTCGTGGTATCAGGGGCAAGGACATGGCTATGATCTTCCAAGAGCCGATGACTAGCCTTTCACCGGTCCACACCGTAGGTAATCAGATCCGCGAAGCAATATATCTCCATCGGACTACTAACCAAAAAGAAGCTAATGAAATTACACTCGACATGTTAAACCGTGTTGGGATCTCGAACCCTAAACAGAGAATTGACGAATACCCCCACCAACTATCTGGCGGTATGCGCCAGCGCGCAATGATCGCCATGGCACTGTCTTGTAACCCCTCTCTGTTAATTGCTGACGAACCCACTACGGCCCTAGATGTCACCGTTCAAGCACAAATATTGGAACTCATTAAGGAGCTACAGGAGCAGTTTGAAATGTCTGTGCTCTACATCACTCACGATCTTGGGGTAATAGCTGAAGTATGCGACAAGGTCGCAGTCATGTACCTTGGCAAGGTCGTAGAATATGGATCTGCACGAGATATTTTCTACAACCCGCAACACCCTTATACTCGGCGTTTGTTAAATTCGATGCCGAAAATGGGACACAAGCGTGATCGTCTTGATGCTATTGAGGGCACAGTACCTATCCCACTTGATCCCCCTGCACGTTGCGGATTCACAGATCGGTGTCCGGAAGCTATTAGTGGTAAGTGTGAGATTAGTATTCCTGCCCTAGTTGAAGTCAGCGACTCTCATTGGGTACGCTGTTTCCTCCACAACGAAGATACGGAGCCCGCCTATGAGTGACCTGCCCAAACCAACCAGCGGAACAAGCGAAAGCTTGCCCCTTCTTAACGTTGAACGATTAAAGAAGTGGTTCCCGATCGAAAAGGGCTTCCTCAGAAGGGTTGCTGGTCACGTAAAAGCCGTTGATGACGTTAGTTTTTACATTGGCGAAGGTGAAACCCTTGGTCTTGTAGGTGAATCAGGTAGTGGAAAGACTACGGTAGGACGTTGCGTATTGCGTGCTATCGAACCAACTGCAGGGAAGATAGAGGTGACCCTGGAGGACAACCGTGTTGACATAATGGAACTCAGCAAAAAAGAATTACGACCATTGCGACGCGATGCCCAAATGATTTTCCAGGATCCGTACTCAAGTCTCGATCCTCGAATGAGCGTACTCGATATAATCAGCGAGCCTATCAAAGTGCATAATTTGGCTTCAGGCAAAGAGCTAGAGGAACGAGTCAAGTACCTCATGTCTGTTGTAGGTCTTGAGGTCAAGTACCTCCGGCGTTACCCCCATGCTTTCTCTGGAGGCCAGAGGCAACGCATTGGTATTGCACGTGCGCTCGCTACTAATCCGAAGTTAATTGTTGCTGATGAAGCTGTATCGGCGTTGGATGTCTCCATCCAAGCACAAATATTGAATTTGCTGCAAGATCTTCAAAATGAGTTCGCCTTGACCTACCTGTTCATTGCTCATGACCTCGGCGTGGTCGAACATATTGCTGACCGAGTGTGCGTCATGTACGTCGGTAAGGTAGTTGAAATGGCTACTACGGAAGAACTGTACGCCAACCCACAACACCCTTATACCGAGGCATTGCTTTCGTCAGTTCCGAAAAGCGAACCTGACGAGGTAAGAGAACGAATTGTCTTGAAGGGTGAGATCGCTAATCCTGCTAATCCTCCCTCAGGCTGCTACTTCCATCCTCGTTGTAATTATGCTCAGGATCGTTGCCGAGAAGAAACCCCTGCATGGCGAGAGGTTGCTCCGGGTCACTACACTGCCTGCCACTTCAGCGAGGAGCTTTCTTTGCGGGGTGTAGTACAGTCCAGCTAATCCCCGTATCTCGGTAACTAACTGGCGTCAGAAGATAAGCTCCGAGCTTCTGGACCGTCATAAAGGTGCTTATCGGGATCTATTTTTCTTACAGGTTTGTTCCGTCTAGATTCCTCTGAAACATGTGCTACCAGACCCCCTACCCTTGCGATTATGAACAGGCCATTAGCTAAATCCGAAGGCAAATCCATGTCAACGAGGAGAGCTGCAATTGCTCCGTCAACATTAATGGGTATATCGCGCCCAAACCGGGCCCCCAGGTTAGATTCAATAGCCTGTAACATTGTCACCCCGTTTCCGGAAACACCTAGATCTTGAGCCAAGTCGAACAGTTGTATCACTCGGGGATCAGCCGTATGAATACGGTGCCCAAGCCCAGGTAAACGCCTTTTCGCAAGCCGCCACCGATCAATAATGGTACAAGCAACTCCTTCCAAATCTTCTGGTAACTCGGAATAATCCCGTAAGGCTTCCCTTAGAAGCTCCATACAGCCTTCAATGGCTCCACCATGAGACTGATTGATACTTAATATTCCTGCAGAAACCGCCCCATTTAGTGGTGCTCCTGTGCTTGCTGCTGTACGTGCAGCTAAGGTCGACGGGGGTGTCACGCCGTGGTCGATCGAGGCAACTAGAATCGCATCTAAAATCTTGCCCACCTCTGGCGAGGGTAATTCTCCAATTAAGGTTAAATAGATTGCATCAGTAAATGAAACTTGGCCCATGAGCTCTTCAAGAGGGTAGCCCCTTAGCCTGAGTCGATTTGGTTTTACCTCGGTAATGGCAGTTGACCAACTATTCATGATCATGGCCTAGCTCACCTCGAAATTGGGTCTCGTGTCAAGGGGAAAGGTCTTGAAGTACCTCTCGAGTCACGTCCGAGATATCGGCTAAAACATCTACAACATGTGCTCCTACTTCCTTCAAACGAGCTACCTTCTTCCCATATGTCCCTCGCCCACGTTCAATGATTGCCCCTGCATGGCTGAATCGAATACCTCGCCTAGCCGCTCTACCCCCTATGTAGGCAATAAGAGGCTTGGTAAAGGTCCCTGCCTCAATGTAATCAGCCACTCGCTCTTCTTGAGAAGACCCGATCTCGCCATAGAGCACCACGGCCTTAGTAGTTGAATCTTGCTCGAAATGGGAAAGCACTTCAGGATGAGGCAACCCAACAATGGCATCGCCACCAACATTAACCATAGTACTGATACCGATTCCGGCTTGAGTGAGATAGTAAGCGATACTAGTAGTGATACCCCCACTACGGCTAGTCACCCCTACGGGACCAGGTTTAAACCACTCCTTAGCACTAGCTACCCGACCCCCAATCATTCCTAACAAGTCTTGGCCTGGACTAAGCACACCGAGGGTATTCGGCCCAACTACTGTGGTGCCTGTTTCATCTGCGATTGATAGGATCTCGATCACGTCGTAGACCGGTACTCGATCAGGAATTAGGATTAGCAACCTGACACCAGATTCAATAGCCTCTAATGCAGCAGTCCGAACTCTCGGCGCCGGAACAAACAGGACAGAAATGTCCATAGCACCAACTTCCAATACTGCCTCTTGGACGGTGTTAAAAACCGGAATTTCGTCAACCAATTGACCGCCCCTGCCAGGCGTAACGCCAGCGACGATGTTGGTCCCATAACCCCGCATTAGATGGGCTCTAGTTCTACCTTCACGCCCGGTAATACCTTGGACGAGAACTCTTTCGCTTCCGGTGGTCAGAATAGACATGCCGAACCGCTCAAATCATTGTCTCCTCAAAACCCTGGATAGGCAAATTAACGTATCCACCTTGATTTCCCTCTAAGTAACAAGTCACATCACAGGCTAAACACTCGGTACATCCGCCGCTTTTAGCCTCCTCGAAAGTAATGTTGAGAATTGGTACTCCCTCTTCAAGCTGAAGAATCTTTGGTGAGCACGTTTCGATGCAAATCTTGGTCTCACACTCAACACATGCAGAGTGATCTAGTGTTACAGTCCCACCACTTACAGTTTCGAAACTGTAAGGCTGGCCTGCTGGCTTCATCTCCCTCTGGGGCAGAGGATCCGATGGAGTTTCCCAGGTGTCTATAAGGAATCGCATTCTCTCCGCGCAGAACTCTGCCGAGTCCTCTTTTCCATAACTTTCTAAAGGAGCACGCAGTAATTGCGACGCCTTGTTTAGGATCTCTCTGGCATATTCTTCTTGGTTCCCACCCAATCGTAGTACAGCAGGCACCAAGAGTGGCTCCTCGAGGAAGGCTTTGACGACTCCGCGAGCTGAGTGGAATTGTTCTTGACTAGCAACCCCGCCACCACTCATGAAATACCCTGATATCCCATCTTGACTTAAGATGATTCGGGCGGCTCTGTAGACCTTGCTAGCGGGTGGATTTCCGCTTGTATCCGTAAAATTGGCAACGTGAAGGTCCTGCCCAAGAAGGGCATCCATGCTTAACATGCTACCGCCTCCACCCGATCCATGAAATCCAATTACACGGCTCCCCTGAATAAGACGTGGAATTTCCACAAAGTAAAACGTACCGCGATAGTCATCCTTCTCTACTCCCCAAGCGATTGTTTCTAAACGAGTAGGCGGGTGGTCGAATTCGCGGGCTACTTTAATACCCAGATCTGGGTGACGAAAGATGGCATTGTCATCTACGGTGATACGGCAATCCGCTGCGATGAGTTCGCTGGTGGAAGTAACGACCAGGGGATTTATCTCGAGGGTAAGAGCATCATAACGGCGAGCTAACTGAAACAAACTTATTAGCGTATTAGAAAGATCCTTGTGTATTATCCCCGGTACGTTGGCCTTCTGGGCTAGAGCAATGGCTTGGGAACATCGCAAGCCATCACGGATATCAATAATTTCTCGTGTAACACCACCCTCTACCTCCTCCACCCCAGTTCCACCTTTAGTGCTTAGCAAAACAGTTGGTGCCTGAGCTTCGTCATCAACGAGAATGGCAACATATAACTCCTGGGCTACTTCTAGCTTCTCTTCAACTAACACTTTGTCGACTGTGAAGTGACCGATTGTGGTACCGAGCATCTCAGCGGCGACATCTCGGGTTTCTGCTGGTCCTTTAGCAAACCGTATGCCTCCTACCTCAGCTCGACCTGTCATCCAAATTTGGGCCTTCACTACGACTTGACAATCGATCCCTTCGGCAATATTTTGAGCTTCATCTGGAGTAGAAGCTGGTTCGCCAACTGGAGTCCGTATTCCGACCTCTCGCAGAAGCGCCTTCCCTTGATATTCATGGAGACGACTCATCTTAAGGGGTTACTCGAAGCCTCGTTAAATGGGTATTTGTACTTCATTATCCCCATGGTAACCCCCCTAGACCAGTGAGGCGTCTATGTACCGATAGTTCCAAATCGTCCTGTAATACCCTAATTTAATGTTCAGTTTTTCGGTAGGGGGGTCTAGATGCTTATCTAAACCCATCTTTATTGAGTATAGTACCCACATAAATAGTAAAGCTAATTAACCAGCCGAAACCTTAGCCTTAGGGCTTTTGGTTGATTACATCTTGGTTCACTGCCGCTGGCAGTAGCTCTCCCGACAAACCGGCAAGTAAATTGTCCACTGCCAGCTCCCGCATCGCCCTTCGTGTTTCGTTAGTAGCTGAGCCAATATGCGGAAAACAAATCACATTTGGGAGAGATGTAATCGTCTCATTCTCATCAGGAGGTTCTTCCTTAAGAACATCGAGAGCGGCGCCGGCAATGCTGCCAGATTGTAATGCTTTGGTAAGAGCCGACTGATCAACTAGACCCCCCCGAGCAGTATTAACTAGGTAAGCAGTAGGTTTCATCCTACCTAGTTCTGCTGCACCAATTAGATGGCGAGATTTGTCGTCTAAATTCGTGTGTAGGCTAACGAAATCCGACTCAGACAGAAGTTCATTTAAGGTTCGACGCTCACTAGGGGGGCTGTCCGGATGCGGCGAGTCAAACAGGTCATACCAGAGGGTGCGCATACCCAAGCTCTGCATACGATGCGTTACTTGTTGGCCAATACGCCCGTAACCTATTACCCCAAGGATCTTGCCACGAATGTCTGAACCAAGTGGGGGGCCTTGTTCCCCTCGCGCCCAACCACCATGACGCACATACTTCTCGGCTGTGAATAGGTTTAGAGCAAGCGCAAAAATCATTGACATTGTGAGGTCAGTTACCGCGTTGGTTAGAACACCAGGCGTGTGGCCAACTACTACTTTGCGGCGAGTAGCCTCATCAATATCAAACGGGTCGTAACCAACACTCGCAGTCGATAGTACTCTGAGTTTTGGAGCAGCGTCGAAGAACTCCACATCAGCTCTCACTCGCGGGCTTAGTAAGATGCCCTCGACATCTTGCATAGCGACTAGGAGTTCTTCACGGGAAGCCCGAATATCTAGTTCAATGATGTCACAGAAGCTACTAATACGTGCTTCAAGATCATCTTCAATGGCTACGTAGATGCAAACTTTCGGCTTAGCCATTGTCTAGTCCTTTAGGGGGTGTTCGACCCCGAGTTCTGAGGAAATCGTACTAAACCATTCGATTACCTCAGGGTGATACGGTATGCCCTTATTACGACGTTGAATTTCAGTCTCGTGTTCAGGAAGTCCAGCGTAATAAACCTGCTCGTACCCTTCAGCTGGCGGTGTTTCTCTTAGACTCTTCATGTAAAAGTCCATGTCTACCTTGAATGCCTCGAGGTCCGTAAAAGCATCTATGCGATAAGCAATGAAGTGATGGCTGACGTCTATACGGTTACTACTCTGACGCTGAAATGAGGCTGGTTCCCCGCCAAGCAAACCACTCAAGATATCTACCATTACTCCTAGGCCATACCCTTTGTGAGACCCACCCTCGCGAGTTCCTCCTGTTGGAAGGACTAGGAATTTGTCCGGGACAAGCCCAGATTCCATAATGGGTGTTCCATCTGGACGAGCTATCCATCCCCCAGGTATTTCGGTTCCGAGACGTCGGTTGATCACAATCCGGTTAGCAGCTACGGAGGTGGTCGCCGCATCGAACACGAACGGTGGCTCGGTTTTGGTGGGAGCTGCACACGCTATAGGGTTGCTGCCAATCATGGCTTTCGCGCCGAAGGTAGGCGGCATCATGACTCCACCGACAGTCATTGCTATACCAATCATGTCCCTCTCAAGGGCCATGTGGGCGTAGTAAGCAGTAGCCCCACAGTGGCGACTGTTGTTAACTACCACCGATCCGATGCCAGTATCTTCTGCCTTGTCAAGAGCCATTTCCATAGCCATTTTTCCAGCAGAAAACCCTAGTCCCTCGTCACCATCTATGGTGGCGGTAGCGGCTGCCTGACGCACCACCTTTAGGTTCGGCTGTGAGTTTAGGGAGCCGTTTTTTATCCACTTAACGTAGTGAGGCAACATGTTGCTCACACCGTGAGAATCTATTCCTCGGATATCTGCATAAAGAAGAGCATCAGCACTAATCTGGGCGTCTCCATTGGGTAACCCGAGAGCAGCCAAAATGCTCACCACTAAACTATGAATGTCCTCGTAAGGCACCCGGATAGCGATATCTTCTGGGATTTGATTATGGTGAATCATGGTAGTCGATTCATAATCACGAATAAGTAGTGGCGCTCTAAATTAGAAGGTAGAATAACGAATCTCCTTTGCTGTTATGAACTCGAGGAGGGCTGGGGTACCCTCACGAGTTTTCTCAATACCTCGCTTAATAGCTGGAATGATTTCGTTTGGATCAGTTATTCGCTCACCATAGCCGCCAAAAGACCGAGCCATAGCAGCATAATCACCTGAAATATCTGTACTTCGGTACTTCTCGGTTGCTACTTCCATGATGGGCAACTCGATTGCCATGGAGAAGTTGTTGAGGAGGATAGATAGGATCGGGATGCGCTCTCGGACCGCCGTCTCGAAATCCATGCCAGTAAAGCCGATAGCTGCATCACCCCATACGTTTATCGCAAGCTTGTCAGGCCGAGCCAGTTTTGCGCCCATAGCCAATCCCAAACCGTATCCTAGTTGGGTAGTTTTACCCCATCCGATGAAACTGAGAGGCTCTCGGCTTTTCCAGAATGGCGCTAGTTGATCACGCGGGCTACCTGCATCGTGGGTGATAATGGTTTCATCCGGATCGACAGTATGAAGAAGATCCCAAATTACCCTGTAGGGCGATAAGGGTGTCTCGTCTGAAGTTAATTGTGGCATCCAGCTTTCTAACCAAGGTTCGTTAATCTCCGCAATTCTTTTTGGAACATCCCTCCTCTGTTCAGCGAAGGACAGGCTTTTACCCTGAAGAGCATCAAGTAGGGCCTGAAGGGTAAGTTTCGCGTCGCCAACTAAGCCTAGGTGAGCTGGTAGATCTTTGTTAAGATCACTCGGGTCGAGAGTGGCATGAATGACCTTTTTATTTAAGGGCATTTTTGTCCCAAAAGTAGTTGTGGTGAAGCTACAACCAATACCGAAAATAACGTCAGATTCATCCAAGAAATTGCGTACTGCCTTGGAGTGGGAACGGTTGCCGGAGCCTAAGTATAGGGGATGATCCTCGGGGAAAGAACTCTTTCCAGCAATGCTAGTGGTAACTGGTGAATTTAGTAGCTCAGCTAATTTTCTCAACTCGTCCCAAGCCCTGGCATAGTGAACACCTTGGCCGGCATAAATAACAGGTCGTTCCGCTGAAGATAGGACGTCTGCTACCTCTGCGACCGTGACCGGATCTGGCCCGCTTCGTGTCGAAAAGCTAGGAAGGTAATCGATCGGTTCAGAAATCTCTTCTTTGAAAACATCTACGGGTATTTCTACTAGGACGGGTCCTGGGCGACCAGTGCGAAGCTGTGAGAAGGCTCGCCTCATTACTTCCGGAACTGCCTCAGCTACAGAGATTTGTTCCGACCACTTTGTGACATGACGGAAGTTAGTTACCGAACTGAAGTTAGGAGGTACCTGCGCAAGGCGCCGGGGATAACCTGCAGGGATAACTAGTATAGGGACGGATTCGCCGTAGGCTTGAGCGACACCACCAAAAGCATTTTCAGCACCCGGACCATGCTGCATAGCAAATACACCAATACGATCCCCTGAATTCAATCTACTGTAGGCGTCCGCCATGTGTAACCCGGTTCGCTCTTGACGAACCACAATGGTGCGAATGTCAACCTCAGCACAAGCCTCGATTATCGCATTAACGGGATAGCAGACGAGGAACTCGACTCCTTCACGCTTTAAGATTTCCGCAACTGCTCGAGCAACTTTCATAAGCACGACCTCTCCGAAATTTTAAGATTGAACCACCCTATTCATTATGACATCGTAAACCAAGTACAAGAACCCATTAAAGACCTGATTGAGAGGGATCAAGCCTTATAGGAGAAGTATTACAGTGAGCCCAGTAATGCTATGGTTGTCGACGATGGTGTATATAATCCCGCCAATCTGGCTTGGGTAAATTGTTGGGTAGTAAAATTTGTTTAACCCTCCCCCAAACACCAAGAGCTAACAGTTGGATTTGAGATGGTGCCTGTCCTTGAGAGAAGATGTCCATTATGTGGCACGAGAAAGGTAATCATATGGGCTTTGAGCCTAAATTATCCTTGAGAGTTTCATTCCATTAACTAATGACCGTAACTAATCTCGTAAGCCGCTATCTTCCCACTTTCCGCCAGGTCTGGCGGCTAGCACTTCCAATCATATTTACCAACCTGCTCATGACGCTTTTGCACGTTGTGGACATATTCATGGTCGGCCGACTTGGACCACTTGAGATCGCTGCTGTGGGCATGAGCGTGGCAATCCGGATGTTGGTCAACACATTCATTCTGGCTGTAGTCACTGGCGCGATGGCTTTAGCTGCTCAGGCAAAAGGAGCTCGTAATCCACAGCGACTGAGTGACGTGTTTCGCCAATCAATGTCGTTAGCAGTGATCGTTTCAGTGATCTTGAGTAGCGTGGGTTACTTAGTTGCTGAACCCCTACTCAGCTTTCTCAACGGCGGCGGTGATCCTCTGGCTGTGGCTATAGGAAGAGAGTATCTCGAGCTATTGTTCTTAGGGACATTTTTTCTTGTTGGTAGCTTTTTGGTTAACAGTATTATGCAGGGAGCGGGCGATACCTTAACCCCTCTTTACGTGACAGGGGTAGTTAATGTCATAAACATTGTCCTAAATTACCTTTTTATTTTCGGACCAGGTCCCTTCCCAGCCATGGGGGTAACGGGAGCAGCTGTTTCTACTTTAGCCTCCCGAGTAATAGGGATGACCATATGCCTGACGCTTATTTACTCTGGAAGAAATGTCGTTCGCCTCCTGCCGGGTACTTACCTCCCGAACTGGCAAACTTTCTGGGACATCTTGTCGATAGGCCTGCCAGCTGGCATTCAGTCAGTACTACGTCAATCAAATCAACTCATGGTCATGAGAATTGTTACAGCTACCGCAGCTGGTACCTACGGAGCGGCTGCACTAGCAATTGGACTGCAGGTCATGTCACTCTCTTGGATGCCAGGCTTCGCTATTCACATTGCAGCCACTAGTCTAGTAGGACAGGCTTTAGGGGCTTGGCAGCTCGAGGACGCCCGTCGACGAGGCAACGCTGCTATTGCTCTAGGGGTCTTGGTTATGTCTGTAATTACTTTGCCACTATTTTTCCTTGCACCCGCTCTAATAAGACTATTCGATCCTAGTGCACATCCAACTGTAATAGAGGCGGGATCGTCATTCCTAAGGATTAATGCCTTAGGTCAACCTCTAATCGCAGTTGGAATGGTAGCGGACGGAGCTCTACGTGGCGCAGGGGATACTAAACCGTCACTATTCGCCACCATCATTGGCGGTTGGATCCTTGCTATTCCCCTGGCCTACCTTCTAGCCATACCCTTTGACCTGGGAATCTGGAGTATTTGGTTTGCATTGGTAATGGGCACTGGTGTGAGCGCCTTTTATCTGTTTATTCGTTGGCGTAACCATCGATGGATTGATGTAGCCCTGCATCGGACTGCTCTTTACAGAATACACTTGCGTCGCCTCCCTCAAAACCTTCAATCCCGCTTTTTATCGAATATCAGGACTCCGCTCATGGCAGGTCCAGAGACCATAGAAGAAATTGATGAGCATGGTGTCCAGTACAGTAACAGCGAAGGCCTGCTACGTGTTGTCTTCGAAAATGATAACTACTGGGTAGAAGAGAACCAAGGGCTCCTTAAAACCAAGTAAGGTAAACGATAGATTTTTTCAGACAAAGAAACACCAGAATTAACCTAGCCTAGGTAAGCTCTCGACACAAGGTCCGTTGGAATGCACCTGGAAATTATCAATGCTTAATACCGGACCGCGATCTCCGATTGGTATTAAGCATTAGCGCCCGAGCTTTTGAACTTTTTGTCTTTCGGGAGGTCATTGTATGCCAGTTAGAGCATCCGTAATGGCATCCACAAATTCAGGCACATCATCAGGGACGCGAGCTGTGACCATGTTTCCGTCAATCACTGCGGGCCAGGAAGGGTCATAGTTAGCACCCATTGTTTTGAGATCATCCGAACATGCAGCGTAAGCAGCAACGTTCTTACCACGAACCAAATCTGCCGCAGCAAATACTAACGGTCCGTGACAGATTGCCGCTACAACCTTCCCTGCATGATAAGACCGTTTAACGAGATCAACAGGGTACTCGTCTTCGATGCAATGCCAGGGGCAAAACGCGCCAGGGATCATGATGGCATCGAACTCGGTAAGGGAAAGTTCTCGAAGTGGCCTGACAACATAGCTTTCATCCTTTAACTCTTGAAAAGGAACGGACATTCCGAAATTACCCATTACTACATCAAGACCTAGCATAGGGGGTCGAGATACTACCGGTGCGGGGAAGGTTCCGAGAATAACCTCTGCCCCGCGCCAGCTGAACTCCATAGCTGGAACACAAAGTTCGACGTCTTCAAAGTCCTGACCAGCGATAATCACAATTCTTTTACCTTTTAGGACGTCCTGGTTATAAAGTGGAAAATGGGGATCGAATGCTCGGCATAGCTCTCTAGTGAATTCAGCCGTAGCATCACTATCACGGGCTGTAATAAGATTTCCGTCACGAACCACTGGGACATCATGGTAGGTTCCTAGTTCTCCTAGAAACGTTTTGATTACCTTGTACCCTGTAACGTTCTGTCCATGCACTATCCCGGCACTCATCAAGACCATAGGTCCGCATTCAAGACCTGCAACGACAGCACCATTATCAAAAGCTTCCTTAACAAATTGAGTCACCGGCGTCTCAGTTCGTATTACGTCAGCAGAATGCCCACCCAATACCACGACGGCATCATACTCACGAGCTTTGGATGGCTGTAGTTCATCTCTCGAAGTGAACGTCTTATAGTTGTAGCGCTCCCCAGGGGCCATAGTCGGAACAGGATTCAAAGGAAGTCCGAAGGTCCCGCGGGTACCATCGTTCATATGTGGCCTAGACCATTTCCATGAAGCTTCAGGCCAAGAGATCACGAGGCATTCTGGTTCGCCACCAAATTCGCTGAGATACTCAAGTAGGTAATAAGCCTGGAAATCACTAAACTCACTTCCAGCTATCAGGGCAATCTTTTTCCCATTAAGGGGGCCACTCTTAGCTCTAGCGATGGAAGGGTTCATCATCGATTCCTCCAATAAAGTAGTCAGCCTTCTTCGGCGCTCGATCCCACTCTATCTTGTCCGCCAACGGGAGATTACAGAAAACAAAAACAGGTAACACTTAGGCGCTTAGTTAATGGGGCACCAATTAGCTTGCGAATTACCGCTCCTTGGCAGTACGTCGCCTTTCATTGCTGAGTTAATTTTTCGACCCCAGCCTCTGAAGCCCACCGCAAGTATTCTAAGTCCTGATGCGTCTGCGCAAGTAGATCTGTAAGGGTCAAGTCGCGCCAAGAGTGACCGCCCTGATATTCACTGTGAACTGAAAACCAGC
>CEQQ01135422.1_pt1 | contig 32193 bp, 29 predicted proteins | sample 531041 | NCBI WGS metagenome assembly CEQQ01 (sample SAMEA2621222, study PRJEB7988) | marine metagenome | biome: marine biome (ENVO:00000447); feature: deep chlorophyll maximum layer (ENVO:xxxxxxxx); material: "saline water (ENVO:00002010), including plankton (ENVO:xxxxxxxx)" | depth 150 m | reverse complement strand
GGCATTCGGATGGGTACCCATTGAATTTTGAGTATCACTCAGGTTTACTAGCTTTGAATCGACTTGACATTCCAGGGAATAAAAGTCTAGCCTTGACATCTTTGTAGCCGACCTCTCGCATCAATTTCTTGTAATATGAATGAGTACCATAGTGGGTATATGTTCGAGCCAACCACTTCCAAGGATGATTGGGGTCCTTGGTGACTATTCGGGCAACCCATTGAACGAATGTAGCCATGTATAATCTGCCGAACAATCCATGCAACCAATTCGCTTTACCTGCGTCGCAAATTACTAGTTGTCCTCCTGGCTTTAGAACTCTGAACATCTCTGCAAGACCCTGTTTCTTATCTTTGAAATCCCTGAAAGAGAATAGGCAGAAAACTCTGTCAAATGAATTGTCAGGTAGCGGTATTTCTTCTGCGATTGCTTGAACATATTGGGCCTTTTCTTCTCCGCGTTCCGTACGGATTTTGTCAACTCTTTTTTTGCACACTTTGAGCATCTCTGCACTAGGGTCCAAGCAGGTCAAATCCATCCCCACAATATCAACGGCGAATGAACCCGGCCCACACCCAACTTCTAGAATTTTCATTCCGGGTTTTGCATGACTTCGGACATGTTTTCGCATTCCTTTGTCAAATCCGAGAGTCATTATTTTGTTGACTCTATCGTATACAGGAATGGTGGCCTCGAGTTGTCTTTCGAGTTCAGTCCACGCTTCTTCGTCGATTCCGGAAGGATCGAAACCACCTGTACTAGAGCGGTCGGACATATTTGTCGGGTATAGATTTGGGCTTTGACGGTTTGGGGGGGATGCCATGATTTTCGCATCTAGAAATTATCACAATGGCACCACATGGGTTATGAACCCGTTCTGATTCGGGCGGAATACCAAGGGTGATACCATGGGAATGGCAAATGTACTTCAGAGCATCAAAAATGCAGAAGAGGCAGCAGATGCAAAAATCGCTGCATCGAAAGAAGAAGCAGCTAAGATTGTTGCAGATGCAAGAATGGAAGCCGCAGATATCATCCAAAACGCTCAGGATGGAGCAGTCAGTTCGACCGTAAAGACACTTGACTCGGCACGAAACAAGGCCGGCAAGGAAGCAGAAGGTGTGCAGGCTGAGGGCGCGAAGGTTGTTGAAGGAATTCAATCCTCAGCAGGCGATCGCCGAGCAGCAGCAGTCCAACTAGTAATCGACTCACTGATGTCCAACTGAGGTGTAATAATGCTGAGCACAGTCGAAATGTCCCGCTTGACAATGGCGGGCTCGAGTGATAATCTCGATGAAGCACTTCGTCTGTGTGCCAATTTAGGCAATGTCCACATCAAACCTTATTCTGGTAGCACTGATGGAATCTCGGTTGGAACTCCTCACCCTGATGCAGATGACGTTTCCACACTTCTGGCTAAAGTTAGGTCAGTTAATTCAGTGTTAAGATGTTCTAACAAAGAAGGACCAATGTCTTCTAAGAAGGTTAAAGATGCAATCTCAGGAAAGTTCCCCGCAAAGGTAGATTCTATCACAGAAGTTATCGCTAAAAAGTCGGATGCAGAAGCTGAAATTTCGAAACTTACAGAGAGAGTTGCGATTTTGACTACAATCGCTCCGCTCAATCTTCCTGTCGAATTGATGACAGAGATTGCTTCTGTAGATGTTTACCTAGGAGAGACTTCCAAGGCATCAAAGGCAACTCAGGTTTTCGGAGAATTAAGTTCGAGAGTTGAGATGCATGTTGCAGAGAATGTCATCGCAGTTGCTTGTCAAGGCAAAGATGCAGCAGAAGTTCAGATGGCTTTAGGTGAGTTAGGAGCGAAATCAATTCAGATTCCAAGTGGCAAAGGTAAACCATCTAAGTTACTAGAACAGGCGTCCAAGGACATCGATATTCTTGAGAAGACAGTCGCAGATTGTGATTCAGAGATGCAAACCTGGTCTCAGAGCAATGGTCGAATGCTAATGGCTGTTCAAGAACACCTAGAAAGAGAATCCGAGATTCTTACTGGCCATACATTGTGCGCCACAAGCGCTCACGCATTCGCCCTAGAGGCGTGGTTGCCAACTTCAGAAGCGGATATAGCTAGAAGCCTATTCTCTAAAGTCAGTTCACACCTAACAATCGAGGCATTTGTAGACGACCATCATGGACATGGGCACGATGATGAACATGGTCATGAAACCGAATATCCACCTATCGAATATGATACTTTAGCTGCTACAAGGCACGCATCTCTACTAACAAACTTAGTTGGTAGGCCAAAATACGGTACTATTGACCCTACAAGCATAATTGCATTCACATTCCCAATTTTCTATGGATTGATTCTGGGTGATGCCGGATATGGTCTAGTCATAATGCTACTAGCATTGTTTTTGAAGTCTAAGATCGGGCACGACCCTGTAGGTGCAACAGCATCACGCATTCTAATGAATATGGGAATTGCAACCTTCATCGTAGGAGTTCTTACGGCCGAAGCATTCGGATTCGTAATCGAGAAATGGGATGCTTTCGTTTGGCTGTATGAGCCGATGTATAGCGGAACAAAGTATGCTCTACAAGATACCGTATTCATTGAGTGGTTTGGATTATCTCATACTTACTTACCATTCCACAGGGCTGGCGGCGCTCTACAAGATTACATTCTATTATCCATTTATGTGGGATGTGCTCACTTACTAGTAGGATTCATTATCGGTTTCATCAATGTTTTCAAGGCACATGGAATCGTTCCTGCGTTCTTCGAAAAAGGATCTTGGCTAATGATTCTAATCGGTGGCTCTGGTCATATCTTGAGATTTATTACCGACAGTAGTTATGACACCTTCGAAGGTTCAATGTGGTCGTATACAGTGATTGCCGGGGTAGTCTGTTTAATCATCGGCTTAGCTGTTTACGAAGGATTCGGATGGCTTGGTGGCTTGATTATGGGCCCAATTGAAACATTCGGTCTTCTAGCAAATACTCTCTCATATCTGCGAATTATGGCAGTTGGTGTTGCTGGTGTAAAGATTGCAGAAATCGGCAACGAGATGGGATTCCATGGAATGGCAGACTCCATTTCATCTGGAGACTACATTATTGCAATAGCATTATTCTTCTTGTGGATCGGCGTACAAGTTTTCGCCTTAGCACTTGGATTATTATCTCCAAGTATCCACGCTATCCGTCTACACTTCGTTGAGTGGATGGGTAAGTTCCATGACGGCTCCGGCGAGGAGTTCAAACCATTGGGTGGCCGTTCCCTACATGTGGAGGGCCACTAATATCACAGTCCCTAAGGACAAAATAGGAGGAAAAAATATGAAGAAAATGAGTATGAAATTGAGCTTGAGGCTAATGTTGGTTCTCATGAGCATCACTATGCTAGCACAGGGTGTACTTGCTGCTGCAAATGTAAATGCTGATGGTAACTACGATGACTGGGGTAAGTACATGGGAGCAGGTATCGCACTAGGACTAGCAGGTCTAGGTGCTGGTATTTCTCAGGGAAGCATCGGCAGCGCTGCTGTTGGTATGCTAGCTGAAGATGGTTCCAAGTTCGGACCAGCTCTAATTTTTACAGCATTGCCAGAATCTATCGTAATTCTAGGTGCACTACCACTGTTCCTATGAGCAGTACTGGCTACCTCCGAGAGTAATCTCGGTGTGATGCCGGAGGTGAATGAATGACGCTAGAACAACTCGCAAAGGATATTTCCGCTACAGCAGAAGCGGAAGCTAAAGCTGCCATCAAGGCTGCTAAAGCAGAAGCGAAGACCATACTAGCTGAGGCTAAATCTCGTGCAGAATCTATTGAAGGAGATGCATCGGGTAAAGCGAGCAAAGAAGCAGACCAAATCGCACGCGAGATGGTCGCATCTGCACGCCAGGCCAATCAGAAAGATGTCCTCGTCGCCCGACGAGCCGAATTAGATGCCACTCTGGCAACTGCTCGTGCAAAGTTGGGAGATGCAAGCCTTGCAGGACGTGCAAGTCTCTTGAAGAGTCTTGTAAAGAAAGCAAGTTCACTTGGAGAAGGAAAAATGGTTTTGCGCCCTACCGCTATCGATAGTGCCGCTCTACAGGATGCCGCTAAGGGCTATTCTATGGGTGACGAAGTCGATGGTCTGGGTGGCTTCATACTGGAAGCCGAGGATGGAACTCTCTCTTTCGACCTGCGCTTTGACACATTGTTAGAGACTGCATGGATGGATCAGAGGGCTGCAGTTAATGAGACCCTATTCGGATGATAATCAATATTGGAGTCAAGTAATATGCAAATCTTCGGAAACAATACTGCTTACGTGGCCGCACGTGCCAAGTCTCGCAAGTCGAGTCTAATGGACCGTACCAGGCTTCGTCAGTTAATCCAACAATCTCCTGACCAATTGACCGTCGCTGTGGCGGATAATGGTTACAGGACTGAAATCGACCTTTATGCTGGTCACTTTACTGGTGGCGACTTGGTCGAGGCTGCACTAACACACAATCTACAGGCAGAATTGTCTAACATCCTAAACCTGTGCAATGGCAAGGTTCGTGGAATGGTGGAAATTTACACAGGACGATTCCGCTATCAGAATGCGAAGGTAGTACTTCGTGCTGTGATGAATGAAGTAGATGTGAAGAAAGTAGCAAATTCAATCCTACCTGAGGAGAGCGAAGTCAACACACCATGGCTGAAAATCATCGAAGAGTCAAACACAATTCGTGATGCAGTCGAGCAAATGCGCCGACTTCCATTTGGAAAGGCGCTTGTTGCAATTGGTGAAGATGAAGGATTACAAATGTATGAAGATGCACTTGACAGACACTATTTCAAACACTCTTTGAGTTTGCTTCAAGGAGGAGCTCCAGATGTACGCATTTTGCGTAACCATTTGGCAGGAGAAATAGATCATCGAAATATAATCAATATACTCGAAGGACAGGCATTTGGCCTATCCGTCGAGGAAATCAATCAGGCGCTCATCTCAGGTGGCCGCCTGTTAACAGAAAGGAACTTCTCACAAGCCGTTGGCAGTAGAGATGGTCTCCTAGATGTACTACGCCAGTCGAATAACTTCGACTCTGATGGATTCCAAGAAGCCGTCTCTTCTTCTGATGAAGAAAGAACGCTGGACCCCGTCGTCACTTGGTTGCGCAATCGAGAAAGCGCCCAAATGCAGCGTATGAGTTACCTCCATCCAATTTCTGCTTTACCTGTGATTCACTATGTTTCATCTAAGGTACAAGAGATTGAAGATCTACGTTTCATTGTCCGAGGCCGAATGGCTGGATTGGCAACTGAAGTGCTGGAGGCACACGTTCTTTGAGGTGGCATGAATGGAAATCGCAGTAGTAGGTAGTCCCGAATTCACGCTTGGATTCCAATTGGCTGGCATTAGTACTCTGTTTAACCCTGAAGGTGAGGAAGAAACTTCCAAAGTCTTCAGGGATTTACTCACAATGAAGGGTGTGGGAATCGTGGTGGTCGACTCCGCGGTTCTGTCCGCCCTACCTGAACGTCTCCGTGAGAGAATTTCAGAAAGTGTTACTCCTACGGTTCTAGGAATTGGAACCGAGGAGGACACGACCCTTCGCGAAACAATTCGCAAGGCAATAGGAGTTGACCTTTGGAAGTGATTCCAACCAAATCCAAGGAGGAAGAGGAAATGAAAAATGAAGGAGTAATTTACCGAATTTCTGGACCTGTAGTTACAGCTACAGGAATGGAAGCCGGAATGTATGATGTGGTCCGTGTAGGACACGAAGGTCTCATGGGTGAGGTCATCGAATTACACGGCGATAAAGCTGTCATTCAGGTGTACGAAGATACCAGCGGTATTCGCCCAGGCGAGCCGGTATTGAATACACGTGAGACATTGTCTGTCGCACTAGGACCTGGACTGTTAACCCAAATCTATGATGGTATTCAGCGACCGCTGGCTACTCTCGAAGAAGTCATGGGTGTATTCATCACTAGAGGTGTTGATGCCGATGGATTCGACATGGAAAAGAAGTGGAAGTTTGAAGCCACAGTTTCCAAGGGTGATGAAGTCGTTGGTGGACAAGTAATTGGAACAGTACAAGAAACTGAGACAATCGTTCACAAGATTATGGTCCCACCTGGTAAAGGTGGCAAAGTCAAATCGATTTCAACTGGTGATTTCAACGTGACAGAAGATGTTTGTACCCTAGAAGATGGCACAACAATGCAAATGATGCAGAAGTGGCCGGTACGTACACCTCGTCCATACCAGCAGAAGTATGCGCCAGATACACCGCTAATTACCGGTATGCGTATCCTAGACTTCCTCTTCCCACTAGCGAAGGGTGGCGCAGCAGGTATTCCTGGACCATTCGGTTCTGGAAAGACCGTTACTCAGCAATCTCTAGCAAAGTACTCCGATGCTCAGATTGTTGTTTACATCGGATGTGGTGAGCGTGGAAACGAAATGACAGAAGTACTGGATGAGTTCCCTCACCTAATCGATCCTAACACAGGTAAGCCTCTGATGAACAGAACTGTCATGATTGCTAACACATCAAATATGCCAGTAGCTGCTCGTGAAGCATCTGTATACACTGGAATTACTATCGCAGAATATTTCCGTGATATGGGATACGATGTAGCACTGATGGCTGATTCAACCAGCCGTTGGGCAGAAGCAATGCGTGAGATTTCTTCCCGTCTGGAAGAAATGCCTGGTGAAGAAGGATACCCTGCTTACCTATCAAGCAGAATTGCGGAATTCTATGAGCGTGCTGGACGTGTCCAGACTTTGAATGGCGACGACGGTTCAGTTACAGTAATTGGAGCGGTATCACCACCTGGTGGTGACATTTCAGAACCAGTTTCTCAAGGTACACTTCGTATCGTTAAGGTATTCTGGGGATTGGATGCAGGTCTTGCTCGTCAGAGACACTTCCCTGCAATCAACTGGCTTTCTTCTTACAGCCTGTACCCTCCATCACTAGACCAATGGTTCCGTGATGAGATTGGACAGGATTACCCTGAAATTAGAACCGCTATCAGTAGTCTGCTTCAAGTTGAAGCCGAATTGCAAGAAATTGTTCAGTTAGTCGGTTCCGATGCTCTACCTGTAGACCAACAACTTACTCTTGAAGTTGCACGTATGATTCGTGAGTACTTCTTGCAACAGAATGGTTTCCATGAAGTAGATGCCTTCTGTTCAGTTGATTTACACTACAAGATGGCTAAGGCTATCTTAACTTTCCAGGAGTCTGCAAAGAGTGCAATGGCAGCTGGAGCAGAACTACAGGATGTTGTGAATGTCCCTGCTAGGACTGAATTAATGCGTGGTCGTTTCGAATCTACTTATTCAGAAGAAATCGATGGACTCTTGAACAAAATGAATGAAGAAATCGCAGCAGCGATCGAGGAGAACTAGGAGGAATAGAAATGTCTAGAAAGGAATATCGAACCATAACTGACGTAAAGGGACCTCTGGTCTTTTTGAACAAAACTGAACCTGTAGCATTTGGAGAAATCGTTGAACTACGTATGAACGATGGATCAATAAAGAACGGACAGGTTCTTGATACCTCTGACGAACTTGTAATCGTTCAGGTTTTCGAAGGAACTGCTGGTGTTGACCTAAGCACTGGTGTGAAATTCATGGGTGACGTGTTTAAGTTGCCAGTTTCTGATGATCTTATCGGTCGAATTTTGGACGGTGCAGGCCGACCAAAGGACGGAGGACCTGAAATTGTTGCAGATGAAGATGCAGATATCATAGGTGCTGCTATCAACCCTTACTCTCGCCAGAGCCCGCACGATTTCATTCAAACTGGAATCAGCGCAATCGATTGTTGTACAACTCTTGTTCGTGGACAAAAGTTGCCAATTTTCTCTGCATCAGGTTTGCCACACAACGACATTGCTTTGCAAATTGCTCGTCAAGCAAAACTAAAAGATTCAGATCAAGAATTCATTGTAGTATTCTGTGCAATGGGAATTACTTCTGAAGAATACAATTTCTTCCGTAGTGACTTGGAGCGAACTGGAGCGCTAGAAAATGCTGTACTGTTCGTAAATCTTGCTGACGACCCTGCTGTCGAGAGAATTATTACTCCTCGTCTGGCACTAACCGCTGCGGAATATCTTGCTTTCGAGAAGGATTACCACGTACTGGTTATCTACACTGACATGACCAACTATTGTGACGCACTTCGTCAAATTGGTGCTGCTCGTGAAGAAGTACCAGGACGTCGTGGTTACCCGGGATACATGTACACTGACCTTGCAATGTTGTACGAGCGTGCTGGAATTGTAAAGGGCAAGAAGGGAAGTATCACACAATTCCCTATTCTAACAATGCCTGGTGACGATATTACTCACCCAATTCCTGACCTTTCAGGATATATTACTGAAGGACAGATTGTTATCTCTCGTGAATTACACCAAGCTGGTATCTACCCACCGATCAACGTTCTTCCATCACTCTCACGTTTGATGGGTTCATGTATCGGTGCAAAGACTACTCGTGAAGACCACAAGTCAGTATCTGACCAGATGTATGCTGCATATGCGCAAGGTCGTGAATTACGTGGACTAGTTGCAATTGTTGGTGAAGATGCACTGAATGAGCGTGACAAGCAATTGCTTGACTTCTCTGGAGTATTCGAGGACAAGTTCCTAAGACAATCTCGTGACGAGGACCGTTCAATCGATGAAACTCTTGACCTATGTTGGACTTTGATGTCTGATATCGACACCAAGTACCTTGTTCGTCTTGACCAGAAGTGGATTGAGAAGTACCACCCTGATAACAGGGAGTGAAACTAACTTAGTGGAGAATAATGGAGGTGAAATCACATGGCATTGGACATTACACCAACCCGTAGCGAGCTGATTAACCTCAAGCGCCGTATCAAGCAGACCAAGAATGGTTACAAGTTGCTAAAGATGAAGCGTGATGGATTATTCCACGAATTCAGAACCCTACTTTCTGACATGATCAAGGCAAAGAGAGAGTTAACCGAATCCTATGTTCTCGCTAAGTCCAGAATCGACCTTGCAAATGCAGTTGAAGGTGGACTAAAGGTCCGCTCGGCAGCAATTGCAAACTCTGCTTCACCAGAAGTAGAGGTCGAGAGAAGAAACATCATGGGAGTGGTAGTTCCATCTGTATCGGGAACTAATTTGAAGCAAGCGTTCGGCGAAAGGTCAATCGGTTTCACAGGTTCTTCTCCTTACATAGATGAAGCAGCAGACTCGTTTGGAAATCTAATCGAAAGAATGGTCAAGGCTGCAGAAATGGAAGCGACACTAAAGCGTCTTTTGGCTGAAATCGAAGCTACCAAGCGACGTGTAAACGCTCTTGAGTTCAAGGTCATACCTGAATTGGAAGAGGCTAGGGTCTTCATTCAATTAAGGCTTGAAGAGATGGAAAGAGAAGAAACATTCCGTCTTAAGCGATTCAAGAATAAGTGATTGCACCCGATTCATTCATTGAGGTCGGTTGTCACCCAAGCAACATTGGGAGGCTTGCTCTATGTCTGAAGAAGAAGTCATTCCTGTCCATAAGGATTCATGGACACGCCGTGAATTACTGCAGAGAGTATTATCAAGACATTGTCATGTTTTGGAAGACATTGGTGGGCGCACGCCTACATATTTGGTTGCTCAAAAAGAAGACGAAGACATGCATGAAGTGCTTGTTTCAATCAATAACCATTTGGAAAAATTAAGTTATAGCGCCCGGTTGTATCCCGACGAACCATGGATTTTGCAACTCATTCCTCATCCGAAGAATCAGTGGCCTTCATCTAGATTTGTAGCATCAATGTGGCTTCTTTCTTTGTTGACTACCTTACTTGCTGGTGAAATGTGGATGGAAGATGCTAGGCCTGAAGGGGGCTGGTTCTTTTCGAATGTTACATTGGACGCATTTGTTGGCTACACTGTGCCACTATTTGGTGCACTAATTTTGGCTTCATTTATTCAAAGAAGAGTAGCTGCTCAGAAAGGGGTGCATCTACCTCATCTTTTCCCGATACCTGGTCCAGCCTTGATTTGGTGGCCGTTTGGAATACTTGGATTCGCATCTCTACCTCGTAGCGATGCCCGTTTATGGCCAGACCGCTCGTCGCTAGGGAATTCAGCGTTATCTGCGCCGCTAGTGATGATTCTTCTTGGTATGGGATTCACCCTCCTAGGCCTGAAGTTGACACCAGACCTTGTGCCTCTTGATTCTGTTCCATTGTCCTTAGAATTACCTTTGTTGATTCATCTTATTGGATTGAGTATGGAAGGCGAAATCGCCATGCTGCTCAAGACTTCATGGGCGCATCCATTAACTAGGGCAGGAATGACATTGACATTCATTGGTTGGGTTTCATTATTGCCAGTACCTACATTCCCTGGTGGTAGAATCTTAATCGCTAGAATGGGTATTCCAGAAGCAAGATCAGGCTCTACTCAAGTCATGCTACTGATGGTTGTGCTATTGTTTGCATTCTTGTTTGGAGCATTTTCAGCTTGGAGTATATGGGTTCCAGTAGTTGCTTTGTGTGCATCATTGCTAATTACAAAAGGCAGCGACCCTCGACTGCCTATCGTTCTTGATGATTTCAAAGGGTTGCCGGATGTTGACCACAGAAGGATTGGAATAATCCTATTCCTTTCATTCATGCTCGCATTACCTGCTCAGACCCCATTCTATGAGAATGAAGATTGGGATGATGAAATAGAATGGGTTATTGGTGAAGATGAACTGCTGATAAAGGATGGTTGGTTCAACCAGACAATGGTTGTGAGTAACCCCTCACTAGTTGCACAGAGTTGGAGTTTAGCATATTTAGGTGGCTTGTATGGGAGTTCAACTTTGGTTGAGATTGATTGTAAATCTGGTGATGTAATAAATGAGTCATGTACGGGTGAAGTTGAACCTTTGGACTCGATTGAACTTAAATTTAGTTTCCAATGGCAAGAAAACTGGAATTCTACCTCAATGGAATTACTGTGGCAAATTGATGAAGAAATAATCAGTCACGATGTAATTCCAAATCAGAGTATCTTCCCTATTGGTTCCTGGCAATTTAATGGAGATTTAGACGACCCTAGGTCATGTATCAGCATGAATATAGGTTCACAGCAAACAATCAATGTTTCATCATTACCGAATTTCGCTACCTGGTACAATATCGATGACGAAGGTAACTTAACGGTCAACAAAGAATCTTCATCGATCTGTATTGACGCTTTATCTGGGGATGATATGTCATGGTTACAAGAGTTGGAGTTTATGATAAACCAAATTCCGTTTAAAGCGGGTTATAATGCAGACAATATTGTCGTCATCCCGGAAGAAGGAGTTATTCTTGACCATCAAGAGTTAATGTTTAGTCAATCGGTTTTAGCACTTAATCACGAAGGAGATTGTCTTGGATTAGGCACACCTTCTCCACCGCTAGCTATCGATAACGACACACGCATATGGAATATGTCAATTCTTCCAATCGCAACCAATCATCTCACAGAATCGAACGAATCTATTCGCTTAATTGCAACTGAAGACTCTGTAATTAGCGATTGTCAAAATATACATGTTCCGATTTTGTACACTGTAAAAACCGGACCATTGCTTACTATTGGAGTGGGTGAAGATAGAACTCAGAAGTGGGTTGGAACCGTTGAAGTGATAGATGATCAAATCGTTATTGAAAATCTTGGAATAAATGATGTTCCTTTGAATATTGAATTCGATGGAAATGGGCCTCAATGGGACATTTCGAATGACATAACCCTTGTTTCTGGGCAGATAACAAATGTTTCTGCAATCTCTCCCGAAACAGGCGTTTCCTTTGCTTGGTTAGAATTAAATGATAACGAAGTCATATTGCATTTGGTTAATCACGAGGTCTAAGCATGCGTATTGCGGTATTGGGGGCTGGTTCAATCGGCTGCCTGATTGCTGCAAAATTGGTAGAAGCAGGCCATGATGTTCTAGTGCACGCTAGAGGGGAACACGGGGCAGTACTGGCCTTATCAGGGTTGAATGTCTCTGGGGTTTGGGATTTTCAAATACAGCCAAATCAATGGACTGTAAGCCTTGATGAAGCGGGAATACATCCCTCCTTAGAGAAGTCATTCGATCAATCAATTATTACTTGTAAAGCTAAAGATACCGCGAAATTAGCCGAAATTGCTGCACAGATTACAGATGGCCCAGTACTATCTCTTCAGAACGGTCTTGGAAATCATGAGATTCTGAGCCGATATGTTTTCGAGAATTCTGCAGTAGGTGTTACTACTAATGCTGTGAAAAGGATTTCACCTGGACAAATCGAATGGGTTGGGCGAGGGAGTATTGCAGTTGGGGGCCCAACAGGAGAGCAGTTCATTGAAACTCTATCAATGCTTGATGCAGAATACAATCACGACGTATCTTCCATAATATGGAATAAATTGCTAATTAATGTTGCAATTAATCCTTTAGCAGCAATATGCGGGGTAATGAATGGTGAATTACTCTCGGAACCCCTTCTGTCACAAGCAGAATCAACTATGCTTGAAGCAGCAAATGTAGCAAGATTGCTTGGTGTTGAGGTTGCTGAAGATCACATTTTGATTCAGAATTTACATTCAGTGTTAGATTCCACTGCTGAAAATGAATGCTCGATGTTAGCAGATGTCAAGGCGGGAAGGGAAACTGAAATCGATGTTCTATGTGGACAGGTTGTTGCCCGCGGTGAAAAATTAGGAGTTCCAACGCCCCTAAATTCAATGCTGTTGTCACAGATTAAAGCACTCAGATGAGGTCCTTATTCCAATGCAGTCCTCTATTTTCCGTACGTGCCAGTGCATCTTCTGTAATATGAGTGGCTACTAAGACCAAATTTCTTAATTCTACTAATTCGCGGGTAGGTGTGCTCTTTCTCCAAATCAAATCAACTTCAGAAGAAAGTAAATTCAACATTCTTCTCGCTCTCTCGAGTCTGTCGAAACTTCGAACAATTCCAACATCATCGGTCATGGTTTTCCTCAATGTCTCCAAGTCGCGTACAAGGGGTGCATGTTCTACTAATGTCTGCATTCCTTCAGCACGCCAACCAGGGACCTGTTCTAGATTTTGAATTGAGTTTGCGATGAAATGTTCTGAAGCCTTATTTGCAAAAACAACAGCTTCAAGAAGACTGTTTGATGCTAATCTGTTTGCTCCATGCATTCCCGTGCAAGCAACTTCGCCAATGGCGTAAAGACCAGGCATAGCCTTACCATTTGACATCAGCACTCTTCCCTCGATATCAACTTCTAAACCACCTACCATGTAATGGGCTGCAGGAGCAACTGGTAGGGCATCTCTACCCAATGAGAGTCCTAGTTCATTCAATCTTGACTCGATAGTAGGAAAGTGGTCATGCAACTTTGCACTGTCTAGGTGGTCGGTAACCAACCACACATTGTCGGCGCCTGAAATCTTCATTTTTTGGTCACATCCTCGCGCTACTACATCTCTGGTTGCAAGACTACCTTGGGGTGAAAAATCTAGTGTAAAGGAATATCTTTCAGGCCCTTTGTCACTGTTTCTATATTTTTCAAGTCCTGAATTGTCAAGTAAAATACCCCCTTCGCCTCTAAGGGCTTCAGTTATCAAAAACGGCTTCTTGTTGTCAGCCATTAATGCGGTTGGATGGAACTGGAAAAATGCCATATCTTTACTCGCTGCTCCTGCTCTAACAGCCATGGCCAAGCCATCTCCAGTTGCAACTGATGGATTAGTTGTCCTCTCCCATAATTGACCACACCCTCCTGTTGCAATCAGTATTGCATCGGCTGCTACTGCTTCCATCTCACCATTGTCAAGACTCAAACACCAGATTCCTTTGACTCCCTGTTCGGGATTTCCATGCGATCTCTGTATCAAATCGACTCCCAGTGTGTGTGGGCGCATCGAAATATTGGCTCTATCTGAAACCGCTTGATTGAGCGCTCTTTCAATTTCAGCGCCTGTGGCATCTTTAGCGTGAAGGATTCTTCTCGATGTATGTCCTCCTTCTTGCACATAATGGAAATCTTCACCTTCTTTTTCGAACTCAACTCCCGCTGCAAGTAAATCTCTGATTCTATCGCCTGCTTCCTCGACTACGCAACGCACAATCTCTTCGTTGCACAACCCGTCGCCACTGGATAATGTGTCAGCAATGTGTTCTTCCATACCTTTGCCGTCGGTTTTATCTAAAATTCCAGCAATCCCTCCTTGTGCCCAATTTGTCGAAGAATCTTCGGGGCGCTGTTTAGTGATAATGATGACTTCGTGTCCTGCCTTTTCGAGCTTTAATGCAGCGAATAGACCTGCTATTCCGCTACCAATAATGACCACTCGAGACATTGTCTTCGGCCAACCCTGTAGTGTCCCACATTCAAATGTGACTCATGAATATGTGCGACATCAATAAGGTGCTTGACATACACCGACATGCATGGGCCTGATGAAGAAGTTGGCTGCAATCATCGGCCTTGCTCTAGTTGGCTTATCCATTGCAAATGTTGAATTTGGCGCACTTATGGGGTTAGACCCACCGCAAAAAGTGATATTATCACGTATAGCCGACCCTGGTTGCAATGCTGATGAAATCCAGAAGGACCTAGATTCTGGAGACCTAAATGCCTGTGTGACAACACCAGGGGTTTGGGAGGCTCCTGATTTACTGTTGTTGGCAGAAGGTTGCCTCATGTTCTTTGCCTCATTTTTACGCTGGCCCAGAAAAGGAAGATGGGCTTTACGCATACGTAAAATTGCTATTGTAGCAGGTGTAATTCTGTGCAGCATTGCTTTAGCAGATAGATTCGACCGACTGCCCGGAACATCGTCAGATGATTTGGCAGCATTACTTCCATTCCCTGCTCCTGGAATTGCCGTACAAATCGGGTTGTTCGGATTAGGAATATTCTTGATTCGAGGCCCTAAGTACAGAATTCATTTCGACAAGAAGAAAGACAAAGAAAACAAAAGAGATTATTCGACTCAAGAACTCGACCTTGCGTACAAAAGAGGTGGAGATTTAGGGTCTTTGTCAAATTCTAGGAAACTCAAGGGGATGGCTAAATACAAGACGGTTAGAGATCTTTGGAGCCATCAAGGACTTTCAAGTTATGAAGATGCATTCGAAGGAGGAATGCGTGATAATTTCCATACTAGTGTAGGTCGCACATGCCATTTGTGTAATGGAGAGGGTTGTAATGGCTGTGCAAATACTGGTTTCTTGTCCTGAAAAGGGGTACGGCGGCTATTTTCAGGGTGTATGAGAATAGGCCTCTCGCGAGCGCGAGACTAGTAACCTTCAAAACCCCCCTCGTGTCCTTTGCTCTTTGAGGTCAAGGATTCAGTTCCTTGATTATGAGGGAAAGGGATGTTTCTAAAATCACTCGAAGTAGAGAATTTCAAATCGTTCAAGGGCGAAGCTGTAATTCCATTTGACCGTGGATTTACTGCAATTACGGGCCCCAATGGTTCTGGGAAATCAAATTGTGGAGATGCAGTTCAGTTTGTATTAGGTGCACGTTCTGCAAAAGTATTGCGTGCTCAAAATTCCAAAGATCTGATTTTCAATGGCGGAAAATCCAACCGTCCAGCAAGAAATGCGAAAGTTACACTGGTTTTTGCAAACCCTGTTTTGTCTAACGGACGCAGGCGTCTGCCATTAGATTCCGATGAAGTTAGAATGACCAGAGAAGTCCGTTTAACCAAATCGGATAATACAGTCTCAACTTACTTGTTGAATGGAGAGGAAAGTAATCAGAAATCCTTCCATCGAATTCTTGGTCAAGCAAACGCACGCCCAGATGGCTACAATATCGTCCTACAGGGCGATGTTACTAGGCTATCTAGTATGACTGCGATGGAGAGAAGAAAAGTTCTCGATTCGGTTGCTGGAGTTACATCATATGATGATGAAATCCGTAAAGCCGAGAGACAGAAAGGACAGGTCGAAGATTTCATTGAGAGAATCGCCTTGGTCGAAGGTGAGCAAAAAGATCAGTTGAAGAAACTCGAAAAAGAGAAAGCAGTAGCGGAAAGAGCAAAAGAAACCAAAGAGGAGTTCGATGCAGCTCACGTGACCCTTCAACAATCTCGACATCTTACAGCAAAGGCAGAAATCAAACATCATGCTGATGAACGAACAAGATATTTGGCCGAGGCAGCTGATTTAGAATCTAAAGTCAAAGAAGCAGAGATAATTTTGTTGTCTTTGGATGACAGAATCGGAGAATTAGAAAAACAAATCTCTGAAGCGATGGGCGGCGACAAAGGCGGCCTCAATACTCAAATTGGAGAATTACAAGTGTCTCTTGCATTGAAGAGGGACCATGTCGAAGAAGCAGAATCTGCAGATATTGAAGATAAAGAATTACTTGTTGAGTTAGAGGAACAAATCACTGCAGCAAAGAGCGATTTAGATTCTCATGAAAACAGTCTTCTTGCAGCAAAAGAGGCTTTAGAAGCCAGTAAAATTGCATTTGCTGAAACCGAAGCAATCGAGTTGGAAATTCGACAAACATTGGAAAATTCTGGGACTGCAAATGCAGCACTTTCTCGTGCACTTTCCAAAGCAAATGAGTCTCTAGAAGCATGCCGAGAATCGGTTAATGAAGCCAAAATAGAGGCCGAGAAAGTCGCTAACCAAGCAGATTTAGTTGCTGAGCAGTTGTCTGCTGCTGAAGAGGAAGTCGATGATGCAAGGCTTGCATATGATGACTTGCAATTACAAGTTGAAGATTTAGGGGACTCAAATCCTGATAATGACCGTTCAGCACTCGCAGAAGATTTGCGCAAAGCACAATCTGCTGAGAAGAAACTAATCGAGGAATCTACAGCTGTTAACACTCGCTTACAGGATGCAGAACGAAAACTGGCAGCAGCCCGTACTGAATTGGACAGGCGCTCTGGAAGTAATGGAATGGCGCCTGGTGCTGCTGCAGTAATGGCTGCGAGAGACCGTGGTGAATTGAAAGGAATAATTGGTACAATTTCCGAATTATGTGCTCCAAAGGATTCTGGACACGCAGATGCTCTTGCGACCGCAGTAGGTGGCGGAATGAATTCTGTTGTGGTTGAAAACGACCAGTTTGCTGCCGAAGCCATGGCTTTGTTGAAGAGTAGAAATATGGGTAGGGCTACGTTCCTCCCACTCAACAAAATGCAGGCAAATAGGGCATCTGGAAAGGCTGCAATGTCTGTGAATAAACCAGGTGTGTTAGGATTTGCACATGAATTATTAGATTATGATCCTAGAATTGCTACAGCGGTTGCTTATGCATTAAGAAACACGCTTGTCGTAGATAATATCACCACTGCTAGAAGATTGATGGGAGGAGTACGCTTAGTGACTCTCGGAGGAGAAATCACAGAACCTGGAGGAGCCATGGTGGGCGGTAGCAAGCAGAAGATGAAAACAGGTTTCGGAGGAAAAATCCACGGGGCTAGCGAAGTCGACAAATTAGTTGGCGAAGTAGACCGATTATCTGTGATGGCTCAAACTGTTTCATCCGCATTAAGCGAGGCTAGAACTCGGCAAAATGAGATACGTGGTAAGATTAATTCTCTTGTAGAAGACGACCATTCGATTAAGGTTGGAACTCTGAAGGCTGAAATGGAACTTGCTTCAAAGGCATTGAATAAAGCCAAGGGAGCCGCTAGTGAACTGCAGAGAAGATTGTCAAATTTAGAATCAGAACATGTTGGTAAGGTGGAAATGATCCAGAGTGCAGAATCTCGGTTGATTCAAGCAGAGGCTGCACGAGATAAAGCGTCTGAAGATTTGCAAAATGCTAGTCCTGATGGAATCCGCCAGCGCCTTCTAGAAGCCCAATCATTGAGAGTGGAAGCAGAAGGCGCTGCAAACAAAGCTCAGGTAACCCTTGATAGCGGTAAGGAGAAAGGGGATTTACTATCCGAGAGGCTAGATTCATTGACCTCAAGGGCTGATGAAATCCAAGCAGAAATGGCGGGAAGAGAGAAGTCAATTAAGACTTGGAATTCTGCTATAGAAGAGGAAACTGTTCTGCTAAATGCTAAGGTAGATGAGCGTTCATCTTTACTTGAAGAGCATGAGGAACTAGAAAACGAAAGGAAAGAATTGGTAGAAGAGCGAGCAGAAGTCAAAGCTAATGCTAACCAGAAAGCAAATTCAGCAATTAACAGCCGCTCGATGGCAGAAGATATTGCAAACAGCCTCGCAGTTAGAGAACAAAATCTTGCGGATTTGTTAGTCGAGATGGCAGCTGAATCGATTCCTGTAGCCGAAGAAGATTCAGATCTACCAAATGTTGGTGATGCACAGAAGACGGTCAATGACCTTCGAAGAAAACTCGATAGATTTGGCGACTTCAATATGCTAGCCATCGAACAATATGATGCATGTAAGGCACGTCTGGATGAAATGAAAGATGATTTCAAGACTTTACAGCAAAGAAGAAAGCGTTTGATTGACATCACTGACAAATTAGAGAGCCAGAGGAAGAAGCGTCTTCTAGCAACACTGAAAGATGTCAATGAGAACTTCAAGGTTGTTTACAAGCGACTCTCTAATGGCGGACGAGGAGAACTATTCCTCGAGAATCCTGAAGAGCCATTCAAAGGAGGTCTTGACATGTGGGCACAGCCTCGTGGCAAGTCGAACAAGTCTAGATTGCAAGGTCTATCTGGTGGAGAGAAATCCATGGCATCTTTATCTCTGATTTTCGCAATTCAAGACCACGACCCGAGTCCGTTCTACTACTTCGACGAAGTCGACCAAAATCTGGACGTTCCAAATTCAAAATTGATTGCAACAGAATGTCGAAACAGAAGCGAAGCCGCTCAATTCATCATGGTTACATTGCGCAAAGTTTCGCTTGAACTTGCTGACCACCATATCGGTATTACTCATGGCGGCGATGGTTGCTCTAGAAGAATCGTCGACTTTGACCGTGACCGAGCAATCGAATTAGGTGCTCAGGCTGAAAAGGAGGCTAGCGATGCTTCTGACAAGAATCATTCACGCATCGAGGAAGCCAGGGTAATCGCAGAAGAGATGCCTGAAGTTCCTGATGCACTACCTGCTCCAAAGAGCCTCGGAGGCTTGCTGGATCACATGGCTGATGAAGAAGAAGTAGAGGAAACTGGCTTTGCAGCATTGAGTGAGAGAGCAGAAGAATTGAGCGAAGAAATCGAGGAGAGGCAACAAATTGTATCGGAGTTGCTCGCTCAGGACGAAGAAGTTGAAGAAGAACCAGAGGCAGAACAGGAGGTTTGAAGATGCAACAAGCCGTTCTTGACGATTGGTTCCTTCGCCAAGACATTCTCGACCAATTGATGAACCAAGAGGAAGAGGCTAGTGAAGCAGAACGTTACGCTGACCGCATCATGAGAATCGCACAAGAAGACAGTGCAGAGCATCAAGTTTTGACCGATCCATTTGACAGGTCGGTAGCTCTCGTACTTTCTCTGGTTAAAGAAGAAGGCATGGACCCTTGGAACATAGATCTTTCAGCCTTCTTGAAATTGTTCACACAACGGGTAAGAAAAGAATCATCGGGACTGGATTTGCCTGCATGTGGCCGTTTGATTAGAATGTCTTGGGAGGTTCTAACCCAACAAGCATCAACCCTATTTGACAGAGTTATAGCAATGGATATGGAAGACGAAGATGAATTCTTTGATTTTGGCTGGGAAGCAGAATATGATGATGAAGAGTTCATTTTTACTTCTTCAGTGCTTGAAGGCAGTGCGGACCAGCACCTTCCCGCATTCTTTGGTGAGAGAATGCGACGTGACGAGGGCAGGCCCTCAACGTTGGGTGAATTGTTATCTGCATTGAAAGATGCATGTGATGAAGCTGAGATATTAAAGGCCAAAGAAGAGTACCGTAAGGCTCACGCTGAAGAACTCAAGAACATGCTCGACAATGTCGGTTCAAGAATGCATAATGAAGACATGGAAGGTGATATCCGAAGATGTTGGAGTTCCATGCGCAAAGTGACACAAGAACTTGGGCAATCTAAGGTCCCTGTAGTCGAAGTAACTAACCAATTGAAGGAAATCCTCTTGGAGACATTTGGTGAAATTCCAGAAGGCTATGACGTAGAATCAAAGATTACTTCGTTTGTTGCAGGATTGTTCCTAACACACAGAGGTTATGCTTGGATAAGTCAAGAGGGCCCTGAAGATCCAATTATGTTAGAAGATAGGTGGCCAAACGCTGAAACTTTTGATGAAGTAACAGTGTTGGCTGAAAAATTGATGGAGGAAGATTCTCAATCAATTAAGGGTGATGAGACAGAATCGATGAGACATGCTGCACGTCTTGCAGAAAGGGCTCAACAAGCGATCGAGGAAGAAAAAGAAAGGTTGAAACAGGAAGAGATGGCCAAACTGGCAGCGGAATCTGAATCCGAAAACCCAGGTGATTGGTTAGTGGAGTAAGGAGTTAGTAACATGACAGAAATACCATTGGAAACTTTACTCGAAGCCACCCTGTTTAGCGCTGGCCGTTCACTCAGCATAGCAGAATTTTCTGAGAATTTAGGTTACGAAGAAGATGAAATTCTTGAATCAATGACCAACCTTCAATCTACGATAAAACGACGAAGGGGAGGCGGTCTTCAAGTCGTTGAGATAGGAGGAAAGTGGGCAATGGAAGTCAAGCCAGGGATTGCAGACCACCTCCCAAAAGAGACAAAGTCCGAACTGCCACCAAAATTACTCAAAGCAGCCGCATTGATTGCATATCACCAACCAGTGCCTCAATCTAGATTGGTAGAACTCCTAGGTCAACGAGCGTATGATCACATTAGGGAATTAGCACAAGCGGGCCTAATCGGACGAAGAAGGGATGGAAATACGCGCAGATTAACGACAACTCGCAGATTCTCTGAGATGTTTGGTTGCCCGCATACTGACCGAAAGAAAGTCAAAGCCTGGTTCAGAGAAATGGTCACATCATCCGGTATGCTTGACGGCATGGAAAGCAAACTTGCTCTAAGAGATGAAACAGATGAAGAAGGTAGTATTCAAACAACTTTAGATGTCTCAGAAGATGAGTGATTATCTATTGCGAATACTTTCTAAAGTATCTTTTACCAATTGTTGGGTAACTGGTCCACTTTGAGAATTAACAATGCTTGCTACCTTCTCTACCTCTTCTCCCACCGCTCCAGCGCTAACAGCCATGTTCCTTGCATGCAATTTCATATGACCTGCTTGGATTCCGCTTGTGGCCAATGCTCGCATTGCTCCAAGATTCTGGGCAATTCCTGCTGCAGCCATTATTCCCGCTAATTCTTGTGCGGATTCAACTCCGAGTATGGATAGGTTCGCTCTGGCTGCAGGGTGCACCTTAGATGCCCCTCCTACTATGCCAACAGCCATTGGAGTCTCGATACTTCCAACTAGATTTCCTTCATCATCTCTATCCCAGCGAGTCATAGAAGTGTAAGTTCCCGTATTGACTGCAGCCCATGCATGACAGCCAGCCTCAATCGCTCTCCAATCTTGACCACAAGCTAATGCGATTGCACTTATTGCATTCATTATTCCCTTATTGTGAGTAGTTGCTCGGTATGGGTCTGCCATTGCAAAGTGATGGGCTTCAAGAATTCCAGTGATTATCTTGCTACCGCTTTCTCTTGAACCGTCATCAGAGAGTTCTTCTGGCGTAAAAGTTGCCTCGACCTTTGCGAGTCGCTGAGTTGCCAGGTTTGATAGGATTCTCAAATGGACTCTTCCGCCGGTAATGTCCTCAATTTTTCCACTAACCAGTTCCGCCATTGTATTCACTGCATTAGCGCCCATTGCATCTCTTGTATCGACTAGTAAATGTACAACTAAGATTCTTCCAGACATTGAATCAAGACTTCGAACAATTATGTCCTTGCATCCTCCTCCAAGTTTTATCATTGTAGATGGCAGAGAATTGCACATCGCCATTAGCTCATATTTTGCAGTTAGAATTGATTCTCCTGCTTCATCCACGTCAGGCAAATCCATAACTTGGATTTGAGCAATCATAACAGGGTCGTCATTATTGGTCCTAAACCCGCCTTTGGATAGGCATCTTTTGGCCATATTGCTAGCAGCAGCGACAATACTTGATTCTTCAACGCAGAAGGGGATTAGGTATGATTTACCATCGATAACGAAGTTTGTTGCAACCCCCACAGGTAGAGACATTGTTCCAATGACATTCTCAATCATGCGATCTGCTGCAACTTCACTCAACTCTCCATTTTCAGATAATGCGGCCACATCATCAGCAGTTAGTCCTGACAACTCTGCGACCTTGTCGCGTCTCTCTGCAACTGAAAGTTTGTAGAAGCCAGAAAGCCTGCTATCGTCTACTGGCATATGGCTTGTCTCCATTCAATGCCAATAGGGTCTACTTGATGAAGAAACCGACGATTAACGCTTCCACTAACGCGTTAACTATGCGTTAACCTTGCGTTATTTTAGGAGATTTAGAGATTTTCGTGTTTCATTTAACGCGTACTAACGGGCCTGTAATGGTGCACAACAGAGTGAAACATCATATACTCGGAAAATACCAGTGCTATCATGAGTGAAGATGTCCCCATTTTAGGCATCCCTGCGCTAAGAGAGAATCCGTTCAAAGCAAGACCTTTGGAAAGAGGCCAATCTAGTATGTTGATTGGGCGTGATGAGATTAGCGCTAGATGGACCCGATTCCTCAAAGCTAGAACGGCAAGAATGGTACTACTGATCGGAGAGAGCGGTTCTGGGCGCTCATCACTGATGAGATGTGTATCAGAGGAAACTAGCAAAAGCGTTCATTTGGATATGTTTCCTACTTCCGAACATGCTCACAAAATTCTTCATGAGATATTCGCATCATTAATCGGTTTTGATGTACCATCTAGTACTCAAGAAATGGTATCTAGGTTAGTTAGCGAAACCGAGAATTTCGAAGGACCCCTGCCTTTAATTTCTCTGGACTTTTCCAATGTGGATGGAAAGCATCTTTCAGAAGTCCTTTCGACATTAACAGCGCCCCTTGAAAGGCTGAATGCATTAGTGGTGGTAGTCCTGTCAACAGAACAGAGAGCACAATGGCCAAACGCTCTAGTCAATCGTTTTGATCATGCTGACGTAATCCAGCCATTAGACCAGGAGCAGGTCAAAGAGTTATGTCAATCCAGAATCGCTAGTGCCTCCAAAGTCTCATGGGAAATGCCAGAGGCTGCTCTAGAGTCTATTTTTGAGAAAACATCGGGGACTCCGTCTAAGGTAATGCGCTTGATGCGTGACCTTGTCGACGAAGAAAGAGCCAACCCTAGGGAAATCAAGTATGACGACCCCACTCCGGAGATTATCGCAAACCCAGTGGAAGAAGATTACATTTCTGAAGAAGAAATAGAACAAGATTCAGGTCCTGCATTTGATTTAGATTTGGATGAATTGGCTAAAGAACCCGAAGTTATGGTTGCAGAATCCTCTCCATCATCATTTTCTATGCCCAGGGGGCCCTTCAGAGCATTAGCTGCTAGAAACCGTGTAAACAAGCAGGAAGCACCTCCTTTTGACAAGAGTTCTACAAAGAAGCAATCTAGAGAGCCTATCGGCGTTGATGCCAATAAACTCTGGTTATCAGATGAACCCGGCGGGATGTTAGTCCAAGAAAATCATCAAATTATGGATGAAGATTTAGAAGAATTCCCATTGGAGGATTTCCAAGATAACAATGAAAGTGGTACTTTTGTGGAGCCTACTGCTCAGCCATCAAGCGACGTGGAGGGCTTATTTGGGCAACTGCTTGATGCACTAAATGTCCCAGAAGGTTTGGGGCTGGCTGAACTATTGTCTGCGATGAGAAGGCCCACTATAGGCCAGAAAGAAAGTAATGCTCTGGATATTCACACTCTGAGAAACCTATCAAAAAATGAAGCCGTGTTAGTTGAAGTAGGTTCGAACAGAGAATTCTCACCATCCGATAATAGATTACAGGACAAGTTGAACGTAAGGCGGCCGAGGATGTCGCAGATGTGTAACCGGCTCTATAGAGCAGGAATTTTATCGGTCCAACAAAAAGGAAGAACAAGAATGTTCAAACTAACTAATGATGCAAGAGCACAATTAATTGCATGGGGAATGATGGAGGCGATAGTATGAGTTGGTCAGTTTCGAGGTCTTGGCAAGCGCCTGATTTGATATCCACAGCATGCAATGTCGGCAATGAACTGCTGGTATCGTGTGGACTTGAATTAATTCTTCTAGATGAAGAGACTAATCAAAGATGGAAACGATCTTTGCCATTCCGCGTACATTCAGCTGCTCATGATGCTGGCAAAATCGGTGCGCTGTGTGGCCACGGCTTCCATTTATTGCGAGTTAGCGATGGAACGCAAATTGGAGAAGGCCGTTCTACAACTGGTGGTTTTAGTGATATTCTTGCTAGACCAGGAGGCGGTTGGGTTCTATCTTGTAGAAAGGGACAACTACATGTTTTCAACCAAGAAGGGCGCGGTTTGAAGCGTCTCGATGTTGGTGGAGTTCGCAGATTGATAGGATGGTTTGACCGAGAACACTTGATGTGGCAGGATGAGGATGGAAAATTGCGATGCGCAAGGCTTGCAAATGACGATTCACAACGCTTGCTAGAAGACAGAGTTTGGTCATGGGTAAGTCGGATGTCCGGGGGCAAAATTTTGCTTCAATCAGCTGATGGCATGCTATGGGAGGGTACCCCTCACCCCTATGGCTGGGATAGTTTGGAAACAATAGACACACGTTCTCTTGAGCCATTATCTGCACACAGAGCAGGTGATGGGTGGTGGGTACTGTCTATCGAGGGTGGGATTCATTGTATGACTGAGAATGTCGCAATTGAATCCACAAATGCTGAACTTGGCGATTTCCTAATTGGATTGGCAGCCGATACAATGGCTACTGTGAAGCGAGATGGCTTGGTCAGGCTTTGGCAATCTCCAGAGTTGTCTCAATTAAGAAGAGTAGAGATGCAGAAAATGGTTGCAGAAGCGAAGGTTGCAAGCGATTGGGAAGAAAGACGTAGGATCTTCAAAAGAGCATGCGATGCTGAAGATGAGGGTAGAATTTCCCTTGCTATCGATTTGTATGAATCTCTCGGAAGAACTTCTGATGTGAATCGATTGCTTGCTAGGCAAAGAGGTGATTAAATGAGCGACACGGTTACTCAAGAGAGATTGAATCATTATCTTAATCTCACCAAAATGGCCAGAGAGAAAGCAACTCCTATTCCTAAAGAAGGAAGCCCTGAATCACAACAACTAGCAATATTGTTACGAATGGCTGATGATTATGCAAGTGACGCTAAGCATTTCATGGATACTGGAGACTATGTTCGTGCTTTTGGTGCAATCAATTATGCGCATGCATGGATTGATGCTGGAGTAAAATTGAGGCTATTAGACGGCCATGGTGATGACGAATTGTTCACCCTGCCCTAATCGTTGGTCGAATCAGCAAGTTTTGAAAGACGAGATAATTGGTTTTGAAGAATTGTTAGCCTTTCCTTTGCTTGATTTCTAAACGGGATTAATGCTTGATTGAGCGGTACTGCTAACTCATAGATTTGAGAAGGTCTTCCTCTCCCTCTACTTGCAGAAGTAACAACACGAACGATTTCTAATTTTTTCAACTTGTTAATTGAAATTGAAACATCTGGTTGTCTCAAATCGCATCTTGATTGTAAATCTCTAGATTTTGACGGACCGTGTACATAGAGGCACATCATAGTTTTCGCAGTATTCAAATCTGCACCTAATGAAACAAGTAAATCGACCATTTCTTTTGAATCATTAATGGCTTCATCAGTGGGCAGTTGTACATCATTACCAATGCCTGCAGCCATGAACTTCCTGCATTTCTTAGACTATATGAATTAATCACCGGCATAATTCATTCAACGAGTCTCAGGTGTGACCTTCCACTTACCTCAACCCAAGAAATATTAGATTGAGATAATCTCCTTTTTAGTTCGGTATCTACTGTTAAAATCGGCCAGTTATTTTCTTTAGCGAGTGCGAATAATTGGTCATCAGTATGTTTCCCAGAACCTTCTGGGGCATCATGCAATTCGGCTTTTGATTCTAACATAGATATCATCAATTTAGAATCATTTAGTGATTCTAGTTCAGCGATTACATTCGAAACGATTGCAAGTTCTTTGTAACCACAACATTCCAACAATGCTAGGTCAATATTTATTCCAGCTTCAATGACTGCGACCCAGCCGCAGGCATCAACCAATATTCGGGGCATAGGAATCACTCGATTGTTCCGTGACCGATTAATCTCCAGCGTGAACCAACACGCCTTGAGAGTGAAATTCGTTGTCCACTATCTGCACAAATTGGAAGTCTAAGTGTCAGTGTTGCTTTCCCTTTCTTGACATTAGAAACAACACCAACGCTAGTAGCAGTTGCCACATTTACCATCAACATCTCATTTGAGCGCAATGGCATAATCGGTGATGGTTTTTCACCCTCTCCTGCAACCATATTTTGCATCAAACTAACTGTTATGTTTACCGATTCACGAATATCGGGTAAATCTCCGACTCTAGCGACTACCTGGCCTGATAAATTATCTGCAGTTGTGATTGCAGGGTCTAGTGGCGTTGCCATGCCGCAGAGTCCTCCTGCGTGCATGTTTCCTAGGTTTAATCCGCCACCCTGCATACTGGTGATCTTTGAGTGAATTGGCTCGTAGTGAACCTTGTTTCCCTTCTCTATTTTTTTCCCAGGACCGATAATAATTTCGTCATCAATATTGAATTCACCTTCGACGATACTACCACCGATAACACCGCCACGCAACTTGGCGGGCCGGGTTCCTGGTTTGTTGATGTCGAACGAACGTGCAACGTGCATGATTGCTCTCTTGTCCTTTGAGCGGTCAGGAGTTGGTATCGTATCCTCTATTGCTTGTATCAGTATGTCGAGGTTAACGTCATGATGCGCAGATACCGGAATAATCGGTGATTTTTCAGCGATAGTTCCCTTTAGGAAAGTTTTGATTTCATTGTATGATTCAATAGCCCTTTCACGGCTAACCAAATCGATTTTATTTTGGACTACTACTATGTTTTCAATACCTGCAATCTCTAAAGCCATCAAGTGTTCTCTTGTCTGTGGTTGTGGACATGTTTCATTCGCTGCGACCATCAGCATCGCTCCATCCATAATGCTGGCTCCTGTAATCATGATTGCCATCAGAGTCTCGTGACCTGGGGCATCAACGAATGAAACGACTCTTTCCAACTCTGTAGCATCGTCATTTCCACCGCCAGGCCTCTTGCCTGTTGCATAGTATTCCCCGTCACCAGTTTTGTAAAATGCAGTATCTGCATATCCTAGTTTAATCGAGATGCCACGCTTTCTTTCTTCAGAATGCGTGTCTGTCCAAACACCTGAAAGCGCTTGAGTCAGAGTTGTTTTTCCGTGGTCTACGTGACCAACTAAACCAATGTTTACTTCAGGTTGTGCGGGAAGCTTGCGTGCCATGCTTCCCATTCCCCCAGTACCTCAGATCAGCCTCGCGGCTTCACTCACTGCTCTCCTCTGATTCTGCTCCGAGGATGTCTGAAAGGCTCTTATTAGCAGCCTCTACAACTTTGAGATTGATCTGTCTGGTATCTTGGGTTATTGTGTTGCCACGGAAATTGCGGCGCTTGCGCATTCCATCTGGTTTGTAGCGGAATCTCTTCTTCTCGCCACCCTTTGCCTTGTGAACTAGATTGTGGCCCTTGAAACCGGTTGATGCGGTAACAAGAACGGATTGGCGAGTACCGCCTTTTAGGTCGGAACGCATTGGAGTACCGGTCTTGTCAGAGCCTCCGGTGATTTCTAATTTGTATCCAGCAAGCGTTTTGTCACCTTCTCCAACGAAGATTCCATCGACAACATCGCCGATTTTCTTACCTAGGAATTGGGATAGATTGTTTCCACTAACCGTTAGGTTGTAGGAGCGTCCTCCGTTGTCTGGATTTGTGTCATTGACCACTGCGACGAATGTAGTGTCTGCCATGTTATCAACTCTTGAGCAGCCTGCCGACATGCGACGGGTATTTAGGCCCTTTGTGCGATATAAATTAGGCAATCAGCGACGTAGTCGGCTAGGAATGAGTGTTTCAAGGCGCCTTTCAACATCACTGGGGAGCATATGCGGCATCGAGATATGTTGTGTTCTCCCTCTGCCAACATCTGCCTTTGCTGTCTTAGTTACAACTATGTCTTCTTGCGCTAAACGCTTGATGTGTTTCCACAATGTGGTGTGGCCTTTAGGTGCCTGGTCATATTCTTCACAAACCACATGGTAGAGTTTTTCTGCCTCACCACTGGTGACACTCTCTTCTTTCTTCAATCTCCTGCACAATCCTAGTAAAATCATCATAGCATGAGGAGGTAGATTTTCTATATTCATCGAGTCAACATTTGTGGGCATAGTTACAACTGTTCTTTGAACATCTTTAGATTCTATAATTGAGCGACCTGAGGCTTCGGCACGCTTTGCTGCACCCTCTAGCAATTCGATTGCTTGGCGAGCGTCTCCCGAGGGCGCTGCAGCTTTAGCAATTAGGTTGAGAATTTCTTGAGGACAAGTGCCGGTCACGAGGCCTAATTCAGTTCTCTGTGTGATGATTTTCATCAAACCATCCTCATCGTAAGGAGGAATTCGAACATGGTTTGAGCGACCGACACGAGAAATAACTGCATTTTCTAGTAAATCTAGCACTTGTTCTTGGCTAATCATGATCGTTGAGAGCGTGCCTACACCCTCTCTATCTTCGTCTATACGCATTAGTTTGTAGATGATATCATCACCAGAGCGGCGCAGAAGGTGATCAACTTCATCAAGAATCACGATTAGATGTGTATTGCTGCTGTGTAGCATTCGTCTTAGACTGGTTAGTAATTCACCAACTCCGAGCCCTCTATCCGGGTGCCCTGGGTCCAAGTCTTGTACAATTTTCTGCATGACTCGTGATGGAGTAGCAGCATTCCTGCAGTTTACATGGACTCTCTTGATGTTTCTTTTGTCACTAAGGTGTCTGATTATATCTTGGCAAAATCGCTTTACTAAGACGGTTTTACCCGAACCTACTGGCCCGGTTATGACAACCCTTCCTGTACCTTCAGGATGCGCTATACTACCAAGTATTGTAGCCAATTCGCCCTGAATATCTTCTCTGCCTACTAGTACCTCTGGTACGAAATCAAAACCAAAAACCTCGGGTTTACTGAGGATTAGGCCTGCTCCGATGCGGTCGAGATATGAACTCATGACTACAGAGGGTTATCGTCTATGGTTATTGAACTTTCAACCCGATAACCCCTCTCAGGGTATCTCATCGAACTGATATCCAGTTTCCCACTTCTTATCTCCTAGGGCTACTTCCAATTCAAATGGAGTAACCAAAGGTTTCCCGTATTTTACCGAATCATCAATTGCTATTCTGGGGCATGCAGTGTTGACAAATGCATCAACTGGGTAGAAGTCAATTAGTTCAGGTCCTATGTGCTCTAGTGCTAACAAGTAACCTTTCTTTCCATGTTTAGCTAGCGATCTCTTTAGTTTCAAAGCCAAACTTCGGCGCATTTGCCCGGGCTTTTCACCAATCAGTATAGCAAAATTCTGAGCATCCTGTATTGCCATGATTAAACCAAAGCGCTGCCTGAGAATCCTTTCAATCCGTTCAGCACCCATCTCGCTAGCATCTCCTGTGTAAGGGTCGAGCATTGCCAGGGGCTTTCCAGTGTGCAATGCAAGGCCTATTGGGTGGAAATCTCCGCTTCCCAAGAAGAGATAGTGGCCGATTTCATCATCATCCCCTGAATAATTACAGCCAAGAACTTGTCCCGGGAAGGTGAGTCTTGCTCCGCCGACTGGGACTTCCACTTCAAATCCAGCATCTTCAAATCGCTTCTTGTAATCGAAAACTAGGTGTAAATGTTGGATGGAGGCGACCAATCCTAATTTTGCACCTTTCAATGGAGCGATTCTTCCAACAGCGTCAAGGAATCTCTCTTGAGCTTGCTCTTCGCTCATCTCGCTAACTTCTCCTTCAGCTAGTCTTGCTTGAGCAATTGCTCTATGTTGAGTAAGTATAGGCAACACAGGGTCTATTGCTGGGTCTCCATCGTATGTGACGTTAATGAATTGAGTAGGCATTCCTGAATCTATGTTCATTTGTGAATGACCCATGTGGGCAACTAACTCTACACCCATCATCTTCATTTTATCATGAACTAAATCACAAGCGCCGTAACACGGGTCAGCGGCGAGAATAACTTTGGCAGACGTTTCATCTTCGATTTCATCCATCATTTCCAATGCTTGCATCTTCAATCCTTCAGGAATTTGAAGAGCTACTAAGCGATGGTCATGGCCTTTGATTCTCTTGATTAACTCATCGAGTTCGAAATCATGTCTATCAAGGTCCATCCAAATCACTCCGGTTCTATTTTTTGTTCCGGAATGTGAATCAACCTTCTGCTAGGAAATCGACATACTCATCAGGTTCTAGCAGATTTTCCATATCTACATCATGTGGATCTAGAATGATAATCCAACCTAAATCGTAAGGAGAATCATTTACCAGTTCTGGATTTATTTCTACTTCGCCGTTCACTTCTGCAATTTCTCCAGCAAAAGGACTCGGGAAAGTAAACTTTTCTTCTGCTGTCCAAATTGAGAATAAATTCTGTTCTTCATCGACTTCGGTTTCAGCGTGCGGAAGGATAACACGGAGGACTTCTCCGATATCAGCAGCAAGGTAATCAGAAATTCCAATTACCAAGCGGTCGTCCTTTTCTTGGTACCATAGGTGGTCCCTAGAGTACTTGCGGCTGTGTGCGATGCCAAATTCCATGACTTCTTCATCCATGGTCTCAACCCTGTGGCGCGGTTTGACAAGTAATATATGAACACACTGGAAAAGTGAATTATCAGAGGGTATCCCTAAAATGCTCTAACCACTTGGCCCATAACATGCGATTCGAAGAGACTGATGAGCAGCAGATGATTCGTGAGATGGTTAGGGACTTTGCAGAGTCAGTACTGCCTCCAACAATTGAGCATAGGGACGCTAATCAGATACCTCCTGCAGAGGAATGGCAGCAGTTCTTAGAGTATGGTTTGCAAGGAATAACTATTCCAGAAGAATATGGCGGAAACCCAGTTGATGACATTTCGGAATCAATCATTATTGAGGAACTAGCCAGAGTCGATCCTTCATTCGCTGTAATGTTCTGTGTCCATGTTGGATTGTGTGCTAAAACAATTGCATTACACGGTAATGAAGAACAGAAATCAAACTATCTCCCTAGGCTCGCAGCAGGCGAAGTAGGTGCATACTCACTTTCAGAAGCAGGTGCAGGGACGGATGCTGCAGCAATGGTCTGCAAAGCCAAATTGTCGGATGATGGAACCCATTACATTTTGAATGGAGAAAAGATGTGGGTAACCAATGGCGCACAAGCCCAAATCTACGTTCTATTCGCCAAGGATGTCGACCATCCAGACTATGGGGTCAAGAGGCACGGTGGAAGCACCGCTTTTATCGTTGAACAATCCTTTGAAGGTTTCAGTGTTGGTAAGAAAGAGGACAAATTAGGAATCAGGTCTTCAGACACATGCACACTTGTTCTCGAGAATTGTAAAGTTCCAGTTGAAAATGTCTTGAAAGGCTCCGGTAAAGGGTTCGCAATCGCAATGAACGCTCTTGACAACTCAAGAATTGGTATCGCTGCACAAGCATTAGGAATCGCACAGGGAGCGTATGAGGCTGCTTTGAAGTATGCTCACGAAAGAGAAGCTTTCGGCAAGCCAATCGCACATCATCAGATGATTACCACTTACTTAGCAGACATGGCTACGCGTATAGATGCTGCACGACTATTGGTATACAAGGCATCCTGGGCTAAGGAAGAGCATTACGAGAATGGTGGGCCAAGACACACCAAAGAGGCTAGTATGGCCAAACTGTATGCAGGAGATACCGCAATGTGGGTGTCAGAGAGGGCAGTTCAGGTATTGGGCGGATATGGCTACACCAAGGAATTCCCAGTAGAGCGCTTCTTCCGTGATGCAAAAATCACTCAAATTTACGAGGGAACCCAAGAAGTCCAAAGAATCGTCATTGCAAGAGCGATCAAACCCTGAACTAGAGGGTACCCCCTGATTCGTACTACTTAACCAGTGGGATTTTCACCTATTTCAA
>CEQQ01042970.1_pt1 | contig 32392 bp, 30 predicted proteins | sample 531041 | NCBI WGS metagenome assembly CEQQ01 (sample SAMEA2621222, study PRJEB7988) | marine metagenome | biome: marine biome (ENVO:00000447); feature: deep chlorophyll maximum layer (ENVO:xxxxxxxx); material: "saline water (ENVO:00002010), including plankton (ENVO:xxxxxxxx)" | depth 150 m | reverse complement strand
CCTGCTGTTACAAATCTCTCTTTTAAAGTAGATCAAGGAGAAATATTAGGGTTTTTAGGTCCTAATGGAGCTGGTAAATCAACTACCATGAAAATGTTAACTGGATTTATGCCACCAACAGATGGAACAATACAGATAGCAGGGTTCGACATTGTAGAACAATCTATTAATGCAAGGAAACATATAGGTTATCTACCCGAAACTGTTCCGTTGTACTTAGACATGACTGTTTCTGAATATTTAAGTTTTATGGGAACCATACGTGGATTAGATTCTAAAAAAGTTGCTCTGAGAAAATCTGAAGTGATTGATCAATGTAATCTTGGAGATTATTACTCAACTTATATTGGGAAGTTATCAAAAGGGTACAGACAAAGAGTTGGTATATCTCAAGCAATATTGCACGAACCAGATGTGTTGGTATTAGATGAACCGACTATAGGGATAGACCCAATACAAGTGGTTGAAACAAGACAATTAATAAAAAGTTTAGGTCAGTCACACACATTAATACTAAGTTCCCACATACTTCCTGAAGTAAGTATGATATGTGACCGAGTCATAATAATACACGAAGGGAAAATAGTAGCCATCGATAATCCGAAAAATCTTGGCACTAACTTATCAGGAGTTGAAAGAGTAGAACTAGAAATAAAAGGTGTAAATAAAAAAATAATCCCAGTTCTTAAAAATGTGGAAGGGGTTCAAGATTTAGAAATAATACCTGTTACTAGCGGGGGCGGTTATCATAGATATCAATTAACCGTTGATTTAGGTTCAGACATTAGGCACTTGTTAGCAAAAACAGTTATTGAAAATGATTGGGAATTATTAAAATTACAATCTATAGGGATGACTCTTGAAGAAATTTTCTTAAAACTAACTCTAGAAGAAGAAATACTTTGAAAAATCTATTAGCAATCACACTAAAGGAAACTAAGACTTATTTTGGTATGCCTTCGGCTTACATAGTAGGTGCTATGTTTTTAATGTTAACAGGAATATTCTTTGTATTTGAAATAACCAGACCTTTTTCAGAAGCTGGAGTAAGAGAGTTAATAGAATGGGCAAGCTTTTTTACTGTTTTCTTAGCACCTCTAATTACAATGCGATTACTAGCCGAAGAACAGAAATTAGGCACACTTGAATTATTGTTAACATCTCCTGTTCGCGAATGGGAGGTTATTGTAGGAAAATATTTGTCCAGCTTATTTGTACTTCTAGCTATTCAAGCTATAACTTTATATTACGTGTTAGTAATATACATATTTGGAAATCCAGATACTGGTCCAATTATAAGTGCTTATATTGGTCTAGTATTGCATGGAGCAACAGCGCTTTCAGTAGGCTTATTAGGTTCGTCATTATCAAGCAATCAAATTGTTTCAGCAGTGTTAGGAACTGCAGTACTGTTGTTTTTTGCTTTCATAGATAGGGTCTCTGGTTTGGCTGATGGTGCAGCAGCAGAATTTCTAAATGGATTATCTATGACATCCAGATTGTCAGATTTCACAAGAGGGATAGTAGATACAAGTCATCTAGTTTATTTTTTAAGTTTGATAGCTATATTCATATTTTTAACCATTCGGTCATTAGAAACGCGAAGGTGGAAATAGATGTCTACTAATCAGAATAATGATTCTTACAAAGAAATTATCCTATCTCTAATTTTATCAACAAATTTTTGGAGTATCATGTCGGCTACAGCAGGAATAGCCTCTGTTGTACTAGGTGGATCTATATACTTTGCTTTTGAAGGCTTATCAGGCTTGTCTTTATGGGTTATTTTAGTGGGATCTGCACTAATCTTCTTAGCAATTTTGATATCCCCAAGAGCAATAGCAATTTTTATAGTTGGTCGCAGAGGTAGATATGGAGTTAATGCTGCTGCACTAACTATAGCCTTTTTCGTAATCGTTTTAGTTGTCAATTTTATAATGTATACAAACCCAACTAGGATTGACGTTACAGCCACTAGAGTATTTTCTTTATCACAACAGACAATCCAAGTATTGGACGAATTAGATACCGAAGTTATGGCAAATGCATTTTTTGTATCAGCAGATACTGACAATTCCGTCAGGCAACAAGCTGAGGATTTATTAAATGAATTCTCAAGAAAAACACCAAATTTCCAATATAGATTCCTTGACCCTGAACTCAACAGAGCCCAAGCCATTAAATATAACGTTGTGTCGTACCCTTCAATAGTATTTGAAGATACAAAGACAGGAAAAGTACAAGGAGTTATTAATTTTACTGAGCAAGATTTCGTTACTGGAATTTTAGTTTCCACAGATAAACAGCAGAAAATAATCAGGATTTTGACCGGTCATGGCGAATCAGAAGTTAATAAAAATCCAACTGCCGAATCTTTAAAAGATACCGGTTTTGATTTAGCAATATCTGGGTTGCAAAGAGACAATTATCAGGTACAAGTCTTAAATTTAAAACAATCTAATACCATACCTGAAGATACAGCTGCTCTAATAATCCCTGGACCAAAAGACGATTTAGACCAAAATGAATATCAAACAATAAAGAATTATGTTGATTCTGGTGGCAGAGTTCTTGCTTTATTTGATCCAGGAACTCCAAAACTTTTTAACAATATCCTCAACCCGTACGGAATTACAATGGGAAATGAATTAATATCTGACGCAGTAAGTAATGTTGCTGGTGAAATGCTTACTCCAATGCTTCAAAGTGCTAATGGTCAATATGCTAAGAGTGAACAAACTGGAATAGCCATAGCTGACAAAATATCAGTCTCTTTTTACCCTGAATCTACTTCTATTGACTTAACTATACCTCTAGAAGATACTCCTCCCCATGTCAAATTTACACCATTAGGATTAACAACTCCTGCAAGTTGGTTAGAGTCCAATATAGATGATTTGGGATATGATGAAAATAAAATGACTGGACCATTTATTCTATTTGGAATATTAGAAGCTAATGGGTCAATTGAACAATCTCCGCTCGAAGTTTCAGGCAATCCGACAACCAAAATAATTATATTTGGCGATTCAGATTTTGCGACAAATAAATATTTCCATAGCAGTGATAATTCTGATGTTTTCTTAAACTCCGTAAATTGGCTTGCTGATGATTATGAACTCGTATCAATAAGACCAAAATTAACATCCTACCGTGAATTAGTTGTTAACAGTAGCGAACGTAATTTCATTAAATGGTCAAGTTGGGTTATCCCTCCAACAATTATGCTTATTTTTGCAATTATTGTTTGGTGGCGTCGACGTTAAGGATAATAGAGGTTTAATTTGAACTATAAAATTACAATCTTTTTTATATTGGCAGCAATAATCGCTGGTGTAGTATATTACATCAATCCGTTTGCTGAGGTTGAAGAAAAGCTAATAGCTAAACCATGGTTTTATCAATTATCCAATGACGATATGGTATCAATTAATATAAAACATATGGGGCAAGAAGTCAGTTTCATAAAGACTACTTTAGGCACATGGGCTTTTGAAGGCGAAGAAGGCATCCCACCTGACATGGATCGATTCGGTGGCATAGCTTATATTCTAGGAGGGCCCCAAACCACTAGAGATCTAACAGAAACTCAAATAATCATAGAGGACCCTGCTCAGTATGGATTAGACAACCCTCATACCATCGTTGATATAGGGCTTACTTTAGATAGAAATTTGAAATTTCGCCTTGGAGACAAGACAACTAATGATCGCAATCACTATGGTCAGATCGAAGGATTCCCTCAATTATTTTTAATAGCAGATTCGTGGGGTAATGTGTTATCAAGGTTGGCTGAAGATATCCCATATCCTAAATGGTACACATATCGCGACCCATTAACTATAGATGAGCTAAATATACTACCTGAAAATATCGATGAAGATAACCAAGCTTCTGTAACATTTAAAAAACAGACGGACGGCATATGGACAGTAACTGATTACAGAAATAATTCAGAAGCCTTAAATGTAGACATGGATAAGTGGGAACAAATCCTTCCTTTATTAAGCAGGCCCGAGGGAGTAACTGTTGATATACCTAATGTCAAAGATAAAGATTACTCTCCTTGGGGTATGACGAGTAATTCTGCTGAAATTGAAATACGGTTTAAGGGAGCTACGCAAGAAGGAATTATATTTACTGATGGATTTACTTTAATAATTGGCAACAAAAGCGAGAATGGGGATTTTTATTATGGCATGCCAGATTATGGTGGAATATTAGAACCTGTTCTTAAACTGCCTTCTGATTGGGTAGAAACTCTATTGAATTTGTCAGAAGATATACCTTTATAAATACACCCGTCAACAAAATTTTTTATATCTCTAATTTACTACTTGGGCTCTTATAAATTTCTCTGACAAAATCGACCATATGATCTCTTATAGATATTTTGTTTATATCTTTTATGGGAATCCATCTGCAATCACTAATGTCTTCTTTAGTATCAGGAATCAGTAAATCATAATTATTGGCTGAGTAACTCATTTGATACCAATGAATAAATTTGTTGTAACTTATTCCATCATATTCCTTAATATAATTAGTAGTACCAATAAACTTTATTATCTCCAAATAATTTTCTTTCAATCCTGTTTCTTCAGAAGTTTCACGTATTGCACATTGGGAAAAAGTTTCTCCAGCATCTAACTTACCTTTAGGAAATTCCCAATTCATTTTTTTCTTAATAAATAAAAGATTATTATTCCTCAGTACTACTCCTCCTGCTGCATTAAATATAGGCAAATCAGATAATTGATTATTCATATGAGATTTCAACTTTCATAAAAGATTAATATGTGTAATTGGTCGGGGAGACAGGATTCGAACCTGCGACCTCTCGCACCCCATGCGAACGCGCTACCAAGCTGCGCCACTCCCCGAATTGTATGATTTTAAATAACTGCACCAAGTTTATATAATATGAAATTATAATAAATGTTATGATGCTAATTATCCCATAAATTTAAATTTCAGTGATATAAATATGGAAAATAATAACTCTACAACATCTCCATCAGAAATAAGACAAAAAATACGCCACGGGGAGCTAATAAGGCCAACAGCTGGTTTAGCACCGGGATATGTACAAACAAATGTCGTTATATTGCCCAAAGAGTTATCTTCTGACTTCTTATTGTTTTGTAAAAGAAATCCAAGGGCTTGTCCCTTAATAGAAGTTATGGATCCAGGAGAGTTTGAGGCTGTTTTATCTGCACCCAATAGCGATATTCGTAGTGACATACCTTTATATAGAATTTATAAAGATGGCATCCTTTCTGAAGAAATCTCAGATATCAAAACTAAATGGAGAAAAGACTTTGTTACATTTTTAATCGGTTGTAGTTTTACATTTGAAGCAGCATTGATCAAAAGTGGAATACAACTTAATCATATTAAAGAGGAAAAAAACGTATCCATGTTTGTAACTAACATACCGACAGAAAGGGCTGGAGTGTTTTCAGGTCCAATGGTAGTTTCAATGAGATCTATTCAGATAGATAAAGTAGATCAAGCAATACAAACAACATCAAAATTCCCAAGTATGCATGGAGCGCCGATACATATAGGGAACCCAAAAGAAATTGGGATTTTAGACATTGACAATCCTGACTTTGGTGACAGAACTTTGATAAAGGAAAATGAGACACCTGTATTTTGGGCATGTGGAGTTACCCCGCAAAGTATTGCAATGAGTTCAAATCCCCCTATCATGATTACTCATGCGCCTGGGCACATGTTTATTACAGATAAAAAAGATGAAGAATATGCGATTATTTAATGACAATTGAAGAAATTATCCTCCAAAATGATGTTCGAGGAATCTCAAAATTATCAAATTTCACAGAACCGGATAGTTGCTCTAGTGCATCTAATTTAATATTAAGAAACCCTGGAACAGTGTTCATAACAACTGGTTTCTTTATATTAAGTGCACAAGCTCCGGAAACAGATGGTCCTCCGGGAGCTATATTTTTAGGAAATGCATTAGAAATGTTAGGATATAAAGTCGTTTATGTAACAGATAAACATTGCTCATTTATATTGGATAAAGTTAAATCCTCACAATCATCTATCATAGAATTTCCTATTTTTGACTTAACTCAAAGCAAAAAATATTCTGAAAAAATCTTAGAAAAAGAATCTCCTAGTATTCTTATATCAATCGAGAGGTGCGGAGCGTCTTTTGATCAAAAATATCGGAATATGAGAAATCAAGACATATCTGATAACACAGCTAAAATTGATTGTCTGTTTGGTCTCCATCCCAAAACAATTGGAATAGGAGATGGCGGAAATGAAATAGGAATGGGAAACATTGAAACTCATATATCGAAGGCAAAAACATTAGTCGAATACCCAACACTATCAAAAGTTAACAATCTGATAATTGCAAGTGTATCGAACTGGGGCGGATATGGATTATTAGCTGCTCTATCAATAAAAAGTAACCGAAATTTATTACCAAATGTGGAATACCAAGAAGAAGTAATCAAAAAAACAGTAGCATCTGGAGCTGTTGATGGATTTTCTGGCTTAAAAGAAAATAAAGTTGATGGAAAAGATTTAGAGGAAAATTCCTATATTCTTAATCTGTTACATGAATTAGTCAAAAATAAGCTCAATTTATGAATTAGGTTCTTCTAATCTTAGATTATCTATCCCTCTTCTTATCTGACCTAATGATTCAGATAAGGTCTCCTCTAATGAAGAAAGTACTTCCATTGCATACCTATCAGCACCTTTTTTCTGGTCAGTAGCTTTTGTCTCCATTTCGTTAACAATAGCATATGCTTTTCGTTGAGCGTCTTGTATTATAGATTGTGCCTCGTCAGCAGCATTTGAAGTAAGGTCGTCACCCCTGTTTTCCGCTTCTCTTGTTACAGATGCTTCAGAAATTTTTTCTTCATAAGCAGCATTAGCGGCAACATCCATATCTTTAGCAGAATTTTCTGCTTGTTCTCGAATTCTTTCAGCTTCTAACTGTGCTTGATTTATAATGCTATCTCTTTGCATTATTATAGTCTGAGCTTCTTCAAAATTATTAGGTAGCCCTGATTTTATTTGATCATATACTTCAGTAAGTTTATCGGCATCTACCATTATCTTTCCTCTAAACCCAGGAAGTTTACTACCTGATTTTTTGAGACTTTCCATCGTAGACAATATTTCGTCCATATTCATACTAATAACCTCCATCAACTTTTAATTTAAGATTATAAAACCTTTATATTTTATCTTGAATAGCATCTACAACATGTTTAGGAGCCAAATTCTGTATGTCAGCACCTAATCGGGCAACTTCTTTAATTCTGCTCGAATAAATAAACTGATGCTCAAGCGCACTCATCATACAAATAACATCAATGTCTGGGGTAAGATTACGCCACATAAGGGCCATCTCAAATTCTTGTTCAAAATCAAATCCTGCCCTAAGACCTCTAAGAATAACTTTGGCTCCAACTTCTCGTGCAATATTAGGCGCCAAGCCTGTAAAAGGTATGATTTTTACATTATTTATATCTTTTAGTGAATCTTCAAACAATTTTAATCTCTCATCAATATCAAACATTAAATTTTTGGGTGGAGCCTCATATATACCAACAATAACTTCATCAAATAATTTAGAAGCTCTAGTTGCCACATCAACATGTCCATTGTGGACAGGGTCAAAACTACCTGGATAAAATGCTTTAGTCATTAGATACCTCATAAAAAGAAACTTCCGAATCACCATAAATTTTATGTGAAAATCTCTTAGCGTTATTATATTGATGTTTCAGTTCAACACCAGATTTATGTTCAGCAACTAAAATACCTGAATTGTTAATAATTCCATCTTTAGTAACTTCATCCATAAGGTTATCCCAATTTGGTATATCAAAAGGCGGATCCATTAACACTAAACCAAACCCTCCTTTTGTTAATTTTAAAAACTTATTGCAGTCTTCAGATTTAATTTCTGATTTTTCAGTTACATCTAAAGCATCAACATTACTTTTTATAAGTTTACAATTTTTATATTTTTTTTCTACAAACACGACGCTCAAAGCTCCTCTGCTTATAGCCTCTAACCCTAATGCTCCCGTGCAAGAAAACAGATCTAATACCCTTTTTCCTTTAACAAATTCTTGTCCGATTACTGAAAAAATAGCAAGTTTCACTTTTTCAGTTGTAGGCCTAATTCCAGGACCTTTATCCGGAGAATTAATCCTTCTACCTTTTAAATATCCTCCTGAAATCCTCATTGCTAAAACCTATTCTATCCTTTACTTTGAAGCGATTTTAGATCTAGTTAATCGCATAGTAGCAACGAATATGGTTATATCAAAGAAGATTTAGACCAAATTTCTAAGCAATTTAACATTGTTCTTTATAAATAATGCCTATTTATGCATTATTTATATTGTCCCAAAAAAGTTAATGAGTTAGCATACTGAGTAAATAGATTTTAGAATTTTTGGTTTGAGAGGTTTGATGCCTAGTTCTGAACAAGAAGAATATATTAAGATACGACTTGATAAAGCTAACCAGTTAATAGCAAAAGGAATAAATCCGTACCCTAGTAAATTTGAGAAATCGCATACTAATTCTGAAGCTATTGAAAAGTTTTTAGAGTTAGAAATGTCTGACAACTCAGATAATATGGCTCCGGTAACTCTCGCTGGTCGTGTCGTTGCTCGCAGAACAATGGGTAAGGCTACCTTTATTGATATATCAGATTCAACAGGTAGACTTCAAATCATGATGAGACAAAATAATCTAGCTGAAAAATACGAGTTACTAGATCAATTAGATATAGGCGATTGGATAGGCGCAACTGGAATTATATTTAGAACAAGAACCAAAGAAATAACTCAGCAAGTAGATAGTTTTGAAATAATCTGTAAGGCACTCAGACCTTTGCCTGAAAAATGGCATGGATTAACTGACATTGAAACTCGATTTAGGCAAAAGTATTTAGACCTTATCGCAAATGAGAAATCAGTATCAAATGTATTGATTCGAAGTAAATTAATAAAATCTATACGTGATTTCATGGAAGAGAAAGGGTTTATAGAAGTTGAAACACCTATCTTAGTCCCCATTGCTGCTGGTGGTATGGCCCACCCATTCATAACTCACCATAACTCACTAAATAGAGACTTGTTCTTAAGGATTGCGACAGAACTTCATTTAAAAAGACTAATAGTTGGCGGATTTGATAAAGTATTTGAAATAGGAAAAGTATTTCGAAATGAAGGTGTTGACCACCAGCATAACCCAGAATTTACAACCATGGAAAGCTATGAAGCTTTTGTTGATTATAAAGATGTTATGCAAATGGTAGAAAACTTAGTTGCTTATTGCGCAACAGAGTTAACGGGATCTACAAAAGTTAAATATTCAGATAACGAATTAGATTTTACTCCTCCATGGCCTAAATTTAATTTGAGAGAAAAGATCATTGAAGTAAGCGGTATAGACTTTTTAGAACACACAGACACTGAATCATTAAAACAGGCTATGGCCAACATAAACATCAATGTTAGTAATCAAGTCAGTTGGGGAGGCCTATTAGATAAATTAATTTCTGAAAAACTAGAACCAACTTTAATACAACCTTGCTTCTTATTGGATTATCCTATCGAAATGTCACCTTTGGCAAAAAAATCTACAAATGACCCTCGAATAGTTGAGCGATTTGAAGGTTTTGTCCAAGGAATGGAATTATGCAATGCTTTTAGCGAGTTAAATGACCCTGTAGATCAACGAAACCGTTTTGAGGAACAAGAAAAGTTAAGGCAAACTTTTTCTCAAGAAGAAACTGATAGATTAGATGAAGATTTCCTTACCGCAATCGAATACGGCATGCCTCCAACAGGAGGTTTAGGTATAGGTATAGACAGACTATCCATGCTATTAAGTGATAATGATTCCATACGTGAAGTTATTTTATTTCCTCAACTAAGAAATTAACCTCTATAATTTTCTTATTGAGATATGTAAAGAATGTCCTTCAATTTCATATTTCCCTCCATACGAGTCATTTGGAGAAATTTTATCATTAATTTTCTTAGCCAAAGTTTCCAAACATATGTAATCGTGATGCTTGTTTATAGCATGCTTGATAGATTCTGAATCATAAATCCATAAGTCAATATGATCTGATATTTCAAACCCAGCTTCTTTTCTCATATTTTGAATATGGTGAACTAATTCTCTAGCAAATCCTTCATCTTTCAAATCTCCTGAAATCTCTGAAGATATTGCAACGGCATAACCTGAATCTACAACAGAAGAAACGCCTTCAAGTTCAGTTGCTGAAATTAATATATCTTCAACATTTAATATAAATTCATCTAATGCTATATTTTCGCCAGATTCAACCATCTTTCTAACTTCAAGGGGATCCATTTCCGAAAGTATAGTTTTAATCTTATTTATATCCTTACCATACTTGGGGCCTAATAATGGAAGATTTGGTTGAATTTTAAAGCTAACAATGTCTGATGCATCAGAGACTGGAGTAATATTTTTCACATTTAATTCATCAAGAATCTGTTCAGATATTAAAGGCAACATATCGGTTTCAATAGAATTACGAGTATGTACATATAAATGTTCTAAAGGTTGCCTGACCTTTATGCCAGATTTACTCCTTGCCGCTCTTCCCATACTAGATAATTTCATAGCAAGTCTCGTACGATACGATAAGTCTTGATCTAGAACCGAAGTATCAGCTTCTGGATAAGTTTCTAAATGAACACTCTCTTTGCGGTCTGATAGTGAACTAGTTAAATTTTGATAAATTGATTCAGTAACAAATGGAATCACAGGAGCTAATAATTTTGTTAAGTCTACCAAAACCTCATATAAAGTTGCATAAGCCGATAATTTATCTACATCAATATCAGTATCCTGAAGAGAGCCTGATTTCCAGAATCTTCTTCTACTTCTACGTACGTACCAATTTGAAAGAAAACCCATAAATTCTTCAACATCTCGGGTCATTTTTTCAGGCTCAAATTTTTCCAATGATTCGGTTACAGAAGCAATCAAAGAATTCAATTCGCTTATTATCCATCGATCAAGCTCTGACCTTTTGCCCAATTCAGGAAAAGTTATATTTGGATCAAATTCATCAATATTCGCATATGTAACAAAAAAAGAATATACATTCCAAAGTGGTATTAAAAATTGTCTTCTAACTTCATCTGCAGTTTCAAATCCAAAATTTAAATTTAATGCCGGGTTTTGTCTAGAAAATTGCCATCTCATGGCATCAACGCCCATTTTATCTGCTGCGTCTTCAAACCAAATTGCATTTCCTTTGCTCTTATGCATTTCATCACCGTTTTGGTCTCTCATAAGAGCATAACTGAAAATATTCTTACAAGGGGCAGAATCAGCCAAAACTGTACTCATTACCAATAAAGAATAAAACCAGTTTCTATATTGACCTGGAAAACTTTCTGAAATCCAGTCCGCGGGAAACCAATCATTCCAATAGTCTTTATTATTTCTATAATTTAAAGTGGAAAATGAAACTATTCCTGCATCTAACCATGGGTTGCCTACATCAATAATTCTACTCATAGAACTGTCACATTCAGTACAGGCTATTTTAACGGAGTCAATCCATGGCCTATGAGGAGAATTCCCTTCAAATTCATCCCACCCTTCTACAGCTTTTTGCTTAAGTTCATCCTCACTGCCCATTACTTCAAAATGGTCACAACAAGAACATTTATAAATAGGGAGAGCTAACCCGTAATATCTTTTTTTAGAGATCATCCAATCGTCCATATTGCGAATCCAGTCTAGTTCTCTTTTCATTCCAAATTCTGGAACCCAATTTATTTCCTGGGTAACCCTTGATAAATCTTCCCTTAAAGGATCCATACGTATAAACCATTCATCAACTAGTCGAAATACTAATTCTGATCCACATCTCCAACAATGAGGATACCTATGCTTATATTGATCCAATCTGTAAAAAACATTTTTCTCTTTCAAATTTTTATAGATAAGGTCATTCACAGAATAAACATTTAATCCTGTAAGCCAATCAAATCCATCAATGAAATTCCCAAGATCATCCAAAGGAGCAATAACAGACAAATTCTCTTCTTTACCTAAAGCAAAGTCTTCTTTTCCGGCTCCTGGAGCTATATGAACAATCCCGGTACCTTCTTCCTCAGATACCTCATCCCAACTAACAATTCGGTGAACAACATCTTTTTGAACTGGCAATTCATCAAATGGCGCCTTGTATTTCAATCCAACTAAATTAGTACCCTTCATTTCACTTATAATTTCATAATCTCCAATTAATGAAGAAATTCTTTGTTTGGATAGATAATAAAATTCTTTGCCTTGTTTAACTTTCACATAATCCATTTCTGGATTTACTGCTGCAGCACAATTTGAGGTTAAAGTCCAAGGTGTTGTAGTCCATATTAAAATAGATTCGTTAGTTGTAGCCTCAGAATTATCTTTATTATATATAGGGAATTTAACAAATAGCCCCGGATGTACTATTTCTACGTACCCCTCGGTAACAATCTCGTGTTCCGATAAGCCTGTACTGCATCGCGGACACCATGGCATCACATCTCTACCTTCGTAAAGCAAACCTCTCTCATGGCAAACTTTAAGGAAATTCCAGATAGTATAGTTATTCTCATCAGACATTGTGTGATACGAATTATCCCAATCCATCCAATATCCTAATCTTTTAGATTGGTCGGTGATAATATCAGAAAACTTCTGAACCCTTTCCTTACAAAGATTCACAAATTTACCTATTCCAAATTTTTCAATATCAGTCTTAGAGGAAAATCCTAATTCTTTTTCTACTTCTACTTCAATCCAAAGGCCTTGTCCATCAAATCCATTCTGATATCTCTGTTTATAACCTTGCATAGTTCTGAAACGAGAGAAAAGATCTTTATACCCCCTACCCCACGCATGATGAACCCCCATCGGGTTATTGGCTGTTATGGGACCATCTATAAAAGAATATTTCTTACTAGATTCGTTATTTCTATTCATATATTTGTCTGGAATATTATTAGAATTCCACCATTGCAATATATTGTTTTCAAGAATAGGAAAATCTACTTTAGAATCAACTTCTTTAAACATATTTTCTCCAATTTATTAAAGGCAAAATAAAGCCCGTCCCTATACGTTAGGGACGGGCTTTATTTATCCGCGGTACCACCCTAATTCCTCAAAAAGAGGCTCTTAGCTTACTCTATAACGTTGAGTGAATACGTTGTAACCTAGTAACAAATGTTTTCAGTACAAAGCTCCGAAATGATATTCTCTAATGTCCAATAATCCTCTCACACCATACAGGACTCGCTTTTATCGGATAAACTAGATACTCCTTTTCATCACAGCAATATAATTATTTTTGATATCAAGATTAGAAAATCATTACGTTAGTGTCAAGCTGATTATGAATCATTGGTATAGACATGGTATACCTACAAAGATATAATTAGCTGCTACTAAAGCAATAATAACAATATTATTTTATTATTAGCCGAGGTGGTGGAATTGGTAGACACGCAGCGTTGAGGGCGCTGTGGCCGTATAGGCTGTAGGAGTTCGAGTCTCCTCCTCGGCACCAGTAAATAAATATAAGGCGACGTAGCCAAGTGGTCTAAGGCGGAAGTTTGCAAAACTTTTATTCGGCGGTTCGAATCCGCCCGTCGCCTCCATTATTTAGTAGTTTAATTTTATATCTTTTCTTTGAACCAATCTTTTAAACTCTAATTACTAACCTATCTATTAATAAGCCAATAAATCTTTTGCAACTCAACCTAATTTAATGGACTCTCGTGTAATAAATCATGACTTATATTTCAATTAAATTATTTGCAATCATGACCCTAATGATTTCCTTATCATTTTCATGTACCGATTCCAGTGACGATGGGTATAGCAAAGCTTTAGCAATCGCTGCAGTTAACGAACAAATAGTAGACGACATAACTATATTTTATGGCCCATACGCTCCTGATTTCCCATCTCATCCATGTAAATTTTTATCAGCATACATTGTAAACAAAAAAACCGTATCTAAATTGTATCCAGAAAACAATGATACCCATTTTACAGTTCAAAAGATTAATTCAAGAAATTGGATTGTTGAACTTATAGATCCAGAAGGTGAAAAAATCGAATATGGCCCTTATAAATGGAAAGTATCTATGGACTCTAATGTAGCTAAAAAACCACGAGTGCAGTGGCAGTTATATGTAAAAGATGCTTTAGTTGAAAATAAGGCTGACACCTTAAAAGAACTCCATGTTGTTCGCCTGAATACTAATAGAGATTATTGTTAAAAGGTTAATCATAATTTATCAATAAATTCTAATTCTTGTATCAGTTGATTTTCAGAATAGTAATGTTCTAATAAAATTGTTGCGTCAAGACTTTTAACAGCCTTATGAAAATCAGCGGGTATTGTACCGGACCCAACTGCTAAATGAGAATCATTTCTACCTCTAATGTCATATAAATAATTATCACTCCAATGGACATGGTTTATTAAGTCAGGCCTACTTAAAAATTTCATTATTTCCTTTTTTCTATCTTCTTTTGGAAATCTTTGAGCATACGTACAAATATGACTCGTATCTAAGCATAATTTTACATTTGAGTTATTTATATCTTCACACATTGAAATCCACTCATCAGGGTAAGTCGCAAACGGTTCACTTTTATCTGACCAGTCAATTTCTAAAGGATCTGTTTCTGGCAGTATCTGATTTGCGCTCCAATAAGAATTTAAATTTTCCATTACAATTTCTATTTCATATTCAGAGGCATAGTCTGCAATATCTCTAATTGCCATAATATGATTTTCATAATCACCTATCCTGCCCTGAATCTGAGCCTCAGCAAACCACCTTTTGTAACCAAAATGTAAATTTAACTGAGTTAAATTTGGAAACATCGCACATTTATCTATATAAGTTTTTATTACATCAATACTATATTCCCTAAAATCTCTATCAATTGATGCAACATTTAATCTTTGTCCATCAATTTCAATTGGAGCATGAGCGCTAAACAAAACATCTGCATACTCAAGATAGTCATCTACGTGGTCTCTCAAAGATGTTTCCGATCTCAATTTATATTTATTAATCAATTCTAATCCAGCTTTTACAGGTATAGCCAAAGGGTATATAAGTTCACTCATCAATAGACCTCACAAATAATAATAGAACCAGAAAATAGACAATCAAATCAGACCAATTAATTAAAACATAATACTTGCATTAAATAACTACTACCAAAAGGTTGACACAGCCAAAAAGGCACGGTATCGTTAATACGCATTAATTTAGTAAGCATATACTTACTTACAGATTAAGGTAACGTTAATTAGTAAACTATAGGAGGACTATATAAACAATGTTTACTGAGCTAAAAAGAATCAAATTCGTAACTTTTGCCATAATGGCAATTGCCGCAATTTCAATTCTTACTGTAATCTCTTGCTCTTCAGAGACCGAAACGGTAGAGGTAATTAAAGAGGTAGAAGTTGAAAAGATTGTGGAAGTGCCTGGCGAAACAGTCACAGAGACTGTAGAAATTGAAAAGATTGTAGAAGTAGCCGGCGCAACAGTCACAGAAACTGTAGAGGTAGCTGCTGATCCAGGAAAACTAGTTGTTTATTCTGGCCGTAAGGAAAGCCTCATTGGAAACATAGTTCAACAATTTGAGGACGTAACAGGAATAGATGTTGAAATTAAATATGGAAGCACAATGCCAGTAGCATTAATGATCCTTGAAGAAGGTGACAATAGTCCTGCTGACGTTTTCATCGCCCAAGACCCAGGAGGACTAGGGTTCTTGTCTGATGAAGGTAGACTCTCCGTATTACCTGCTGATATAACTGGTCCTGTGCAAGAATGGGCAAAACCATCAGATGGAACTTGGGTTGGTTTATCAGGAAGAGCTCGCTCTTTAGTTCATACAGCTACTTTAAGTGCTGATGAATTGCCTACTTCATTGGAGGACCTAACAGATCCAAAATGGAAAGGTAAAATTGGATGGGCTCCAAAAAACACTTCATTCCAGACTATGATCACCGGAATGAGAGCTATGTGGGGCGAAGAAAAAACTCGAACTTGGTTAGAAGATATGCTAAAGAATGAACCAATTGTATATCCTAAAAACACACCTCAAGTTGCTGCTGCTGCAGTAGAAGAAATAAGTATTGGATTAGTTAATCATTACTATCTTCACAGATTCTTGTCAGCAGAAGGTGACGACTTTAATGCTCGAAACCTATACTTAAGTAATGGTGGACCAGGAAGCTTGGTTATGGTTGCTGGTGCCGGAATAGTAAATACAGCATCCAACACTGAGAATGCCGCAAAATTCATTAAGTTCATGACTTCTCCTGTTGCGCAGCAATATTTCTCAGGACAGATATATGAATATCCAGTAGTGGATGGAGTAAAAGCCTCAAGGTTAATTCCAGCCTTTGCTGATTTGAATATGGCTCCTCTAACTCCGGACCAGTTAAGTGACCTTACTGGTACACAGGCAATATTTACAGAATTAGGTATGTTGGAGTAAAAAATTAAATAAGAAATACTTCCGGTGACGAGCATGATGCAATTGTTGTCGATAAACAATATCCTCAAACGGTAACAAAATTCACACGCTCAACTCACATCTCACACTCGACACAAAACATATACGAGAATATACGCAACAAATCAAAGCAAGTCACCGGAAAGTTAAAACTAGAGTAATCTAGGTGTTCTTTAGCCCTGTGTGGGAAACCACACAGGGCCTTATTATTACATTTCGTAATACACGGTATCCATACTTATTACTTGAACTGATACTCCAATAACCCTAGTATAAGAGATAGGGGCGAAATAAAGACTCGTATAAAGGTAAATTAAATGATTTTTAAAAAACTGTCTAAGTACAATTTAATACCCGCATTGTTAATAATTTCTTTATTAATATTTGCTTGCAGCGACGATGAAGAGGTAATTGTAGAACCAGTTGCTGAAGCAGCTGTTGATGCAGTCGTAGAAGTAGTTGAAGAGGTAGTCGCCCCCCAAGTTGAACAAGTTGTTGAACCAGCTGTTGATCCAATCGCAGAAGTAGTAGAAGAAGTAGTTGCCCCTCAAATGATAGAGATAACTGATGCTTTAGGAAAGCCTATGTTTTTTGATACAGCACCTACATCTATAGCGGCAATAAGCCCTAGCGCAACAGAATTATTGTATGCAGCAGGAGGAAAAGCAATATTACGAGATAGAGCATCGGTATACCCAGAGGAAGTATTGAATCTGCCTGACATAGGTAGCTCATACGAGCCATCTGTTGAGGGTATTTTAGAAGCAAACCCTGACCTTGTAATTATAGAGGCTCTCACTCAAGCGAGATTTATTAACAGTCTAAGTGCAGCAAAGTTAAATGTTATGGCTATAAAAGCTGAAAATCTTGATGATATCAAAACAAACATACGTAACATCGGTACTGTGCTTGGCACAAGTGACATAGCCGAAAAGAGTATCGCAGATATGGAAACAAGGTTAAGCGAGGCAAAAACAAATGACGCTGGTAGTGTCTTATTTTTAATATCTGATAGAGAACAAAACTTATATGCAGCAACATCAAAATCTTATACAGGATTAATAGGTGAATTAGCAGGATTAACTAATGCAGCTGATGGTTTAGAAGAAAGTGGCCCTTACCCAGGTTTTGCTCTAATGGCAACTGAATCCATATTGATAGCAAATCCTGATTTTATTGTAACTATAACTCCTGCTCCTGAACCAGCACCTAGATTATCTCAATCAATAACTAGAATTCCACCATTTGCTGGACTGAATGCAATAAGAAATAATGCTATCCTAGAAGGAGATAAAGATATATTTCTACAATCTCCAGGACCTAGAATTGTAGATGCAGTTGAGGCATTGGCAAATCATATTGCAGGAATTAGATAGTTCGAAAAAACAGCACTATTTTAAATTTTTAATACTAGGAATATTCCTGACGGGCACATCGTTGTTCGCAGGAATATTCCTAGGTAATCTAGACGCACCATTATCTGAATTATTTAAAGGATTAATAAATAAAGACGATGGAATTATCTCCACTATAATATGGCAAGTCCGTATTCCGCGTTTACTTTCGGCTATCATATCTGGAGCGTGCTTAGGATTAGGAGGACTTTTAATACAAACTTCAACTAAATCTCCTTTGGGTGATCCGAATCTATTTGGCGTTGGAGGTGGAGCTGTATTTTTGATGTCCTTTGCAATTGCAGGTATAGTCCCTACAGGCAATCTCTCTTTATTTTTTTTATCGTGCGCTGGGGCCTTAATAATTGGCATCGTTTTCGCATTCACAACTTCAAAAGAAAGCTTAACCCCAATAAAGCTAGCCTTAGTAGGTATAGCACTGGGGGCACTATCACTATCGCTTAGCGCTGGAGTAATATCATACGGTAACGTGTTCCCTTCTCAGGTATTAGCCATAATAACTGGATCCTTTTCGGCTAGTACGTGGGATTCTGTTCAAATTTCAAGTACTGGATTCATAGTATCTATTTTTTCAGCATTAATACTAGCTAATAGCTTAAATGTATTACTTCTAGGAGGAAATATACCTAAAACCCTCTCAGTAAACCCTAATAGAATGAGATTTATGGCAATGGTTTTAGTAGGAATACTAACTGCTTCGTCAGTCCATCTAGGAGGAATTGTAGGATTTGTCGGATTAGTTGCGCCTCACATATCAAGAAAAATAATTGGCAATAACCCATTCAAACTTGTTTTAATGTCTTCTTTTATTGGAGGTTATTTTGTTCTTACTGCAGACCAGCTAGCCAGATTATTATTTTCCCCTGTCGAACTACCCGTTGGGTTAATAACTACGTTTATCGGGGCGCCAATGATGATATATATAGGAGTGAAATTAAAATAATGATTTTTGAAGCCAAAAATATATCATTCAACATTGATAATGTACAAATATTAAACAACATCTCGTTTAATATACATTTAAACAAACTAACCTCAATAATGGGTCCAAATGGTTCAGGAAAATCATCCCTTTTAAAATTGATTACAGGTGAAATACAACCTACTAATGGAATTGTTAAACCGATACCATATGATCAAATAACTTACCTTCCTCAAACAATGATAGACCCTCCATTCATAACTGTATTAGAAATAATAAATATGGGAATGAGGTTGCGCAAACTACCCAAAGACAAAAAAACAGAAATAGCATATGAGATATCCAAAGAATGTGGAATAGAGACAGTGCTAAACCGCAAATTCGATTCTTTATCTGGGGGTGAAAAACAGAGAGTTTGGTTAAGTTTTTGCCTTGCACAGAATAAGGAAATCATATTACTTGATGAACCTTTATCTTCAATTGACCATAATTCAAGAGAGGAATTTTACAAGACATTACACAAAATTTCTAAAACATCTAAAACATTAATAATAGTTACTCATGACAATCAATTATCCGTAAAACATTCAGACCAAATAATCTATATAAATAAAGGGGAAATAGAATTTGACGGATTATCTTCAGATTTTATTTCAAATTAAAGTCTAAACTGCTATTGATTAAGGCCTCTCAACATACCTCTTATATATGAAACTTGCCCTAAATGCTGAGACAATTCAGTTATTAATCTACCCAAAATAAAGTATCCTGTAACTTCTTCTGATTTAAACTCGTATTTTAGATATAAATCTTTCTCGGTAATATTTTCTAGTAATTTATTTGTGTTATTTCTCACCACATCATAATAATTAATTAACCATTCGATATCCATGTTCGGAAATTTATCCAGTTCTTCTTGAGAGAATCCATAGCCTCGCTTCTCTTTTAAATCAGGGAATTTTTCATAGTATTTATCAATTATCCATATTTTTCCATTATTTAATAAGATTTCATTGGTTAACCAATCTTCAACCATTGCCATATGCCAAACTAAAAATACAATACTATTTGAATGGGCCTTAGGTCTAAATATCAATTCTTCTTGAGTAAGAGTATCTAGAGATTTATTTAGGATTTCATAATACTCATCTAGTCCACTTTTTATAGCTAATTGAAAATAATTCATATCATTGATTGTTACCTAAACGTTCCATTTAGCAAATGAAGCACTTGCGCCTCCATCGACTAACAAAGTGGACCCAGTAACAAATGCAGACTCATCAGATGCAAAGTATAAAGCTGCATAAGCAATATCAAAAGGGTGACCCATTCGTTTTAAAGGTTGTAATTTTTCCCTTTTTTCAATAATCCCCTTATCACTTAGATCATCCCAAGGTATTCCAGATATCTCAGTTGCAATGGCTCCTGGCTGAATCGAGTTGACCCTTATATTAAAGTCAGCATAATCCACAGCTGATTTCTTCGTTAACATAGAAACTCCACCTTTAGATATATGATATGCAGTAGATCCACCTTTCATCGCCTGGCTGTCTAAAACAGAGGAGTTGTTAATAATTGAACCTCCACCATTTTTAATCATATGAGGGACAACATATTTGATACAAAAAAATGATCCCTTAACATTAATATCCATAATATTATTTAATGTTTCTATATTCTCATTATGTACTTCACCAGCATCTCTACTATTAATGCCAGCATTATTAAAAAGAATATCTATTTTCTCAAATTTCAGGATAGACTTTTCTATCAATCTTTTAACATCTGATTCAATTGAAACATCAGTTTTAACAAAAATAGCTTCGCCCCCTTCTTTTAATATTTCATCAACCACTATGCTACCTTCGTGCTCTCTGCGGCCACATATAACAACTTTTGCCCCTTCTTGAGCAAACAAAATAGATGCCGCCCTTCCCATCCCGGACCCGCCACCAGTTACTATTGCAACCTTATCTTTTAATCTCATATATCTACCTTTTTATTAAGTTATTTATTTGTTTGATGATTTCTGATTCTTTCAATATCTCTCTTTGTGTAATATGGCTCAAGTTTAGTGATTAATTTCTCTAGAGTTTCTGTAGGAGAATCAAATGAAGTATCAATTTTTATAACAGGGCCTATCGAAGACATAGATATCCATTCTTCATACTCTTTTAAAATAAACTTAATGTCTCCTGCTTTCATAGGGCTATTAGAATGATCTAAAGTTTCTGATAGTTTAAGCATCCGTTCTTTAATAACATCTTCATTAGCAATCATATGAACAATTATTATAGGGTCGTCAGTCATTTTTTTAATATGGCTTTCTACTTCATTAAAAACTCTATTTTTTCTATCAAATTCACTACCATCTAACCCGTACCCATAATATTTACGAGCTAATATAGATTCTTCTATGTGAAGTCCAATTGTTAAATCGTCATCTTGCATATAATGCCTAACATGGTAGTAAATAGCATACCTGTGATACATTTCTTTCAATTTAGGTGATAGGGCTAATATCTGATCTTGTTCTTCAAGTGTTGTGTTATCAGGATGCCCTGAAGTATGTGGGATTTTAAAATGATCATGTGAGATGTCTAAATAGAACGGGTCCCCCATAATATCTTTTTTCCATTCTCTTAAAAGATTTGATAATGTGGTTGTCCCCACATATTCGATTCCAGCCAGAATTATCTTCATGAATTAACACCTTAAACTAAAAATATATTAGTGTATTAAAGCTTAGACTCTAACAAAGATGCAAATCCTTTTACCCAATCTTCAGAATCGTTTAAAGATGGAATTAGGTCTAATTTCTTTCCGCCTATAGATTCAAAAAACTCAAAGTCTCTAATTGAAATCTCTTCTAATGTTTCTAAACAATCTGCAACAAAAGATGGACATGCAACTGAAATTTTTGTTATCCCTTCATCAACAGATTCTTGTAAAACATCTAGTATGTCTGGTTGAATCCATTTGTCTACCCCAAACCGACTTTGAAAACACATCTTATAAGGCTTATTATCATCTAACCGATTCACGATTAACTTAACCGTTTCTGAAGCATGAAACCTATAACAGATTTGATTGAATTCAGATGATGCTGAACAACAATCATCTTTCATTAAACAATAAGAGGATGATTGGTCTAATTTTTTAACTTGTCTTTCAGGAAGTCCATGAAAGCTAAAAAGAAGCATCTCGCTATCATGATATTCTTTGCTAGATTTTATTTTATTTACGATAGATTCAATGAAAAATTCTTCTCTGAAAAATCCTGTGATCGTTTTATATTTAATATTTCTTGAATCTAATATTTTAGATGCGAAAGTAATGCATGATCCTATTGTAGCTTGGGCATATTGTGGAAACATAGGGCACAATATAATTTGATTGACACCTGATTCCTCTAGCTTATTTATTGCTGATTCTATAGAAGGAGACCCATATCTCATACCTACTTCAACAATCATGGAATCTAAAGACTCATTTAAGCCATCTTTAAAGTTCAGTGAATTAACTAATAAAGGAGATCCTTCATCCATCCATATACTTTTATACTGGGGTAAAACTCGTTTTGGCCTAAACGGAACAACTATCAAATTAACTATAACCCAACGCAAAATAGGATTAGAATCAATTACATCTGGATCAGACAAAAATTCTCTTAAATAATCTCTTACACCTTTAATGGTTGGAGATGACGGAGTACCTATATTCATCAGTAAAACGCCCGTCTTTTGTTTAGCCACAATTCACTCCTTAAAAAATATCACATTTCTAATATATCAGTTGAGATATATTTTAAAAAGTACCATTTAAATTAAAAATATTAATCATAAATTTTTTCAATCTCTCTGATATAATTTCAAAGTTAAATTTAATACTTCAGGAAATCACATTGACAACACCAGAATCAAAACTTGATATAGATAAAATAGCTTCATTGTGCAAAAGACGCGGATTTATATTTCAAAGTAGTGAAATATACGGAGGATTAGCAAGTACTTGGGATTATGGCCCATTAGGGGTAGAGCTCAAAAGAAACATCAAAGATTCGTGGTGGAATAAAATGGTTTGGGAAAGAGATGATATGGTTGGGTTAGACTCTGCCATATTAATGCATCCTGATACTTGGGAGGCTAGCGGCCACGTTGAAAGTTTTACCGATCCATTAGTTGAATGCACTGATTGTAATAAAAGATTCAGGGAAGACCATTTAATAGTACCTAATGTGTGCCCTGACACTGATTGTTCCGGGCCTTTATCTTCTCCCAGGATGTTTCATCTCATGTTTAAAACTCATATGGGTCCAGTTGAAGAAAGTGCATCAGTCGTTTATTTAAGACCTGAAACAGCACAAGGAATATTTGTTAATTTTAATAATGTAATAACCTCATCGAGGAAGAAATTACCATTTGGTATAGCTCAAATTGGAAAGGCGTTCAGAAACGAAATAACCACAGGAAATTTCATATTTCGTACTCGTGAATTTGAAATGATGGAAATAGAGTATTTTGTGAATCCAGGTGAAGATGAAGTAATCCACCAACAATGGCTAAATGATTGCCTTGAATGGTTCTATAGCTTAGGAATATCTGAAAGTAACCTTAGAATAAGAGAACATTCACAAGATGAATTATCACATTATTCAAAAGCTACCTATGATATAGAATACAATTTCCCATGGGGATGGGGTGAAATTCAAGGAATCGCAAATAGGACTGACTTTGACTTAAAAGCTCATGAAACCAAAAGTGGTGAAAAATTAACATACTTTGATGAAAATACTAAATCTCACATAACCCCATACGTTATAGAACCCTCTATTGGTGTTGACCGTACATTTATGACAATTATTTCAGACGCATATACCGAAGAAACTATAGAATCTTCAAACGGGAAATCTGAGACAAGAATCTTATTAAAATTGGCTCCTAGCATTGCTCCAGTTAAAGTAGCTGTTCTGCCATTAAGTAGAAATGAGAGATTAATTCCCACAGCTAAGAAAATATATGATTTGATTCGTAAATCTCCCTTTATAACTGGTCATGTTCAATTTGACGACGCGCAAAGTATAGGAAGAAGGTATAGACGACAGGACGAAATTGGGACTCCATTATGTGTGACTGTAGACTTTGATACATTGGATGATAATGCAGTAACAATAAGAGAACGCGACAGCATGAAGCAAAATAGAATACCAATCGACAATCTAGTCACTATTATTTCTGAAAAGTTATCTATACAATAACTATATATATCAAAATAGTCCTTATAATTTAATTTTATGCTTATAGTTCATACTGCAGACGTTCACATAGGAGTAGAGAATTATGGATTCCCTGATCCTTTAACTCGAACGTCAACAAGATTAAATGATTTTCTAAGCAGCTTCGATGAGGTTGTCAATTACTCTATCGACAACAAAGCTGACTTAGTACTAATGTGTGGAGATGCTTATAAAAGTAGAAATCCAAGCCAAACTCATCAGAGAGAATTTGCAAAAAGAATAGCTGAAATCACAAAACATAACATCCCAGTATTTTTATTAGCAGGAAATCATGATTCTCCTAACATTAGAGTACAGGCTACCGCGTTAGACATTTTTAACACATTAGATGCCCCTTATGTGAATATTGGTGCCGAACTTAAAACACATCTTATTGAAACTAAGAGTGGCCCTATACAAATAATAGCTTTACCTTGGATAAGAAAGGGAGATTTTATAACTTCACAAGACACTAAAGGGTTAAGTAATACACAAATCAATAAAGAAATACAAAAAACTATCACAGATATTATTAAGTCTGAGATTGAAAATTTAAACCCTGAAATACCTGCAATATTAGCCGGTCATGTCTCGATAGATTCTGCTAAAACCAGCTCTGAGAAATCAATGATGCTTGGAAAAGATTACATTTTATTAAAAAGTTCTATAACCAGTAATAAACTAGATTATGTAGCTTTAGGTCATATACACAAGCATCAGATTTTGAATGACAACCCAAAAATAGTATATCCCGGAAGTTTGGAAAGAGTTGATTTTGGAGAAGAAAAAGATGTAAAAGGATTTTGTTCAATAGTTTTAGACCCTAACCAGGAGTCAGGTAACAGAGAACAAGAGTTTAATTTTATTCCGGTTGCTGCTAGAAGATTTATTACCATAAGATCTAAAATAAAAAATTCTGACACATCTCCTACTGAAACAGTAATTTCCCAAATAAAAAACCATGATATATCTGATTGTATAGTTCAAGTAATTATCGAAATACCGGCTAGTAAAATAAATGATTTAAACGAGAATAAAATACGAGAAACTTTAAAAGAAGCTCATTTTATTGCTGCTATCAATAAAAATATAATCGAAGAAACACGCATACGACTTGATAAGCCATTATCTGAAACAATTACACCTAAAGAGGCACTTGAAGCCTACTTAGAGGAAAGATCCTTAGATAAAACGCTCAAAGCACAGGTAATGCAACGTGCGGAGAATATTATAAATGAATCTCCAATTGATGAAGACCAAATTGGGTAATTTAAATAAATTATTAGAAATTTACACTTCTAAGTTTTTATTAAGCATATTAATATTGATCATATTCTTGATTTCAGTAGCATGCTCCGAAACAACATCAACCTCTTACCCTTTTGAACTAACTTTATATGAAACAAAAGATTATTCTGATGGTCAGAAATATGTTTTTAATCCTGAAGATAAGAAGCCAACTGTAGTTAATTTTTGGTTCCCGTCTTGCCCACCTTGTATCAGTGAGATGCCTGATATAGACTCAATCTACTTGGAATACAAGAATCACATTGACGTTATAGGCATTCAATTAATCGGAATAGACTCTGTATCCGACGGTAAACGTTTTGTTTCGGAAGGTGAATTTAGTTATGCGATAGGCGGAGATCTCGAAGGAGATATAGTAGTTCGGTATGATGTGGCATTATTCCCTACAACATTGTTCATAGATCAAACAGGAACAGTAGTTAAATCTTGGCAAGGAATAATTACTAAACCAGAAATGGAAAAAATAATAAACTCTATGATTAACGTGGAGGATTAGTTGGAAATAACAGAAATTTTCCACATATTAGTAAGATGGGCTCACTTCATATCTGCCACAATATGGGTAGGGGGAAGTATATTTTGGTTGTTAGTCATAAATCCAGCTAGTAAAAAAACTTCTTCAAACTTATCTGATTTTGCAAATAAAATGTCTTATGAGTTTCGTTCTTTAGTAACAACATGTATATTTATCATGATTATCACAGGGGTAATTATGACTTTTGACAGAATAACCCCTGGTAGCCTTGGTCCGAATTACGTGATACTTCTTGGCATTAAAATAATACTAGTATTGGTAATGATTTATTTGGTAAGAACAAAAAGAAAGCTTCCAGAATATTTAACAAAAGATGATAAAAACACGATATCTGGTAGTAAAACTTTTAGGATAAGTAGAATATTATCAAGTTATAATTTAATAGTACTCATTGGATTGATAGTCTATTTGCTATCTGACATATTAAAATTTATTTACGAGACATCTCTGACATAAGAATAATTAATGAAAAAGAAAATACTCAAAATACTGATTTGCCCCATATGTAAAGATTCACTTGAACTAAACATATTAAAAGAATCTCAAGAAGGTAATATTGTTGAAGGAAATCTTGATTGTGCTAAATGTTCTGCCAAATTCGAAATCAAGAATTCTATTCCCAATTTAATACCTTATAAAAAATAACTCCGATCAATATAACTTCATCAGATCTTCTGCTTGAACTGATTCTTCACAAACATTAATAAAATTTGAGCCTAAAAGTCTAAAATCTCTATTTCCTAAAGTTAATTCTAATATCGGATTCATAACGAATGTTCTATTCATCATTTCTGGATGAGGTAATGTAAGCGTCGGGGTGTTAAGCGCTACACCTACGCCTGACCAAATTATAATATCAAGATCTATAATCCTAGGAGCATTTTTAAATGTTCTAACTCTTCCCATCTCATCTTCTATACCATTTAACATCTTAAGAAATTCCCAATAATTTAATTCTGTGTAAATTTCACATACAGCATTAATAAATGATGGTTGGTAGATAAATCCAATAGGACTAGATTTATAAAAAGAAGAACAACGTAAAAATGAAGTTTTATCAGCTAATTTGGCCAATGCTAAATGTAAATTTTTTATGGGATCGTTTACGTTAGATCCAATTCCTACATAAACGTGCGATTTCATTTTATACTCCAGACCATCCTCTAACGATAGCATCGCTCATTTTTACAACTCTTCCCATTTCTTTTACGTCATGAACGCGAACAATGTCTACTTTTTTTGTAATCGAAATTGCAATAGTTGCAGCAGTACCTTCAATCCTATCCTCAACTGGCAGATCTAAAACATAACCTATTGTGGACTTACGAGATGTTCCAATTAGAACCGGCAGATCAAACTTTTTATATTTTTCTAATTTACCCAAAATTTGCAAATTTTGTTCAGGATTTTTACCAAACCCGAATCCCGGATCTATAATGATGCAATCTTTATCGATACCTGCATCCAATGCTAAGATAATCATATTTTCAATTTCTAAAATAGTCTCATCAACTACATCATTATAGTTAATAGAGGTTCCGTTGTGAGTTAAAATAAGGCCAACACGATTTTGGGCGACAACAGATGCCATATTAGTATCTTTTTTTAATCCCCATATATCATTAACAATAGATGCTCCCGAGGCAATTGCTTCTTTTGCTACTTCAGATTTCCATGTGTCTATGCTAATTGGGATATCCGACATGGATCTTATAGCTTCAATAACAGGAATAACTCTACTAAGCTCTTGATCTACATCAACAGGAGTTACCGAATCATATATACCTTTAGGTCTAGAAGACTCCCCTCCTATGTCTAAAATATCTACCCCATATTCAACAAATTCATTAACTTTTTGTATAGAAGCATCTATATCAAATGCGGTTCCATCACCTGAAAAAGAATCCGGAGTAGCATTTATAATGCCCATCATAAAAGTTTTAGTTCCCCAAGGGAGTTTTTTATATTCAGTCATAACTCATTTTGTTATTATATATATTCGACTATTAGAATAAACAATTATATAAACAAATGTACATGTTTCAGCAGATGAGATTAATAGGAAGTAATTAAATAATGAGTTCAAAAAAATCTACTCAGCAAAAAATAGAAGACTTATCAAAAAAAAATCAGGAACATTCATTAGGTGGTGGGCAAAGTAGAATTGACGCTCAACATAAACGAGGAAAATTAACTGCTCGCGAAAGAATTGAAATGCTCTTTGACACAAACTCTTTTGAAGAAATAGATGCATTTGTATTACATAACTCAACTGATTTTGGGTTAGAAGACAAAAGATACTTAGGTGATTCTGTAATCACTGGGTACGGGAACATAAATGGGAAATTGGCATTCGTTTATTCACAAGATTTCACAGTATTGGGTGGGTCTTTATCTCAAGCGGTAGCTCAGAAAATATGCAAAGTCATGGATTTAGCTATAGAAAATGGAGCTCCCATAATCGGATTAATAGACTCCGGTGGAGCTAGAATACAAGAAGGAATTGATAGTCTAGCTGGATACTCTGACATATTCCATAAAAATGTTATGGCATCAGGAGTTATCCCTCAAATATCTGTCATGCTTGGTCCAGCAGCGGGTGGAGCTACATATTCTCCTGCCCTAACAGACTTTATTTTTATGGTCAAAGGGATTGGACAAATGTACATTACAGGACCTGATGTAATTAAAGCCGTTACAGGGGAATCTGTTAATCATGAAGATTTGGGGGGAGTAGAAGCTCATGCTAAAAAAAGTGGAGTAGCGCATTTTTCAGAAGATTCTGAAGAAATATGCCTGCAAAAAGTTAGAGATCTACTAAATTATATTCCACAAAACAACATGGAAACATCCCCAACTGAACCAACAATCGATACATCAAATAGAGATATACCTCTTTTGAATGAAATAATCCCCGACAAACCAAATATGCCGTATGACATGAAGGAAATCGTATCAGCTGTTGTTGATAATAAAGAGTTTTTAGAGGTTCATGAAAACTTTGCAGGTAACATATTAGTAGGGTTTTCAAGAATTGCAGGAGATACGGTTGGAATTATTGGACAACAACCAAATGTTCTTGCAGGTGTTTTAGATATAAATGCTTCAGTAAAAGCAGCGAGATTCATTAGATTTTGTGATGCTTTTAATATTCCGGTAGTAACTTTTATAGATGTACCCGGATTCATGCCAGGAACTACTCAAGAATACGGAGGCATTATTCGTCATGGGGCTAAATTAATATTTGCATATGCAGAAGCTACAGTACCTAAAATAAGTGTTTTAACGAGAAAAGCATATGGTGGAGCATATATTGTCATGAGTAGCAAAAACCTACATGGAGACATTAACTATTCTTGGCCTACAGGGGAAATAGCAGTAATGGGGGCTGAAGGAGCTGTAAATATTATTCATAGATCCAAATTAAAGGAATCTGAAAATCCAGATGAACTTAGAGCCGAATTAATAGATGATTATGAAACAAATCTTATGAATCCATATGTTGCTGCTAGCAAAGGCATGATAGATGAAGTCATAACCCCTTCTGATACAAGAAATAAAATAATAAAAGCCTTAAACATGCTAAAAAACAAAAGAGAAATTACTCCTCCTAAAAAACATGGGAATATGCCTTTATGAAAAATCATCCCTCAGAAATTGAAATCGCAGCTATATCTGCAGCGTTAAATTCTTATTTTGATGACCAATCTAAAGATCAATTCAAAGATACTAGTTCAAATAAAAATTATTTGACCCCATGGCAAATAGGTGCACTAAATACAATTGATATGGCTCCCAAACGTAAAATATTAGGATGGGCGAGAAAACAAATATTATGAAAACATCCAACGATTCAAAAACATTGCACATAAGCGATACTACATTTCGAGATGGCCATCAAAGTCTATTAGCAACAAGACTTGAGTTTGATGATATGGAACGCTTAGCCCCTCAAATGGATGAAATGGGATTTTATTCAATGGAAGTCTGGGGAGGAGCTACATTTGATGCCACTACAAGGTTTTTGAATGAAGATCCTTGGGAAAGATTGAGGAAATTTAAAACCCTAATGCCGAAAACTCCATTATCCATGCTATTAAGAGGACAAGCTCTTGTAGGGTATAGAGCATACGCCGATGATGTAGTTAAAGAATTTGTAAGTCGTTCTGCATTAAACGGAATAGATATATTTAGAGTTTTTGATGCTCTAAATGATAAGTCAAACTTAATTCAAGCATCTGAATCAATAAAATCAGAAAAGAAACATCTCCAATTAACTCTTTGCTACTCTACAACAGACACCAATGGCTTGAAAGGCCCTATATACAATTTGAAATACTATATGGATAAAGCTAAAGAATTTGAACAATTAGGTGCTGATAGTATCTGCATAAAAGACATGGCAGGACTATTAAGTCCGTATGATGCATTTGAATTGGTGTCTCAATTAAAAAAACAAACAGATATACCTTTACAGTTACATACTCATTATTCTAGCGGACTTGCGTCTATGACGGCATTAAAAGCGGTAGAAGCAGGATTAGACATTTTGGATACTTGTTTATCTCCTCTTGCGTTAAGAACCTCTCAACCTGCTACAGAAACGATGATAACAGCCATAAATAGTGGTTCGAGAAACGTTCCAATTAATATAGATGACATACTTGATATAACTGATCAATTAGAAATGATTTTGGAAAAGTATCAACATTTAATGAAAACCACAAAATCATCAGTAATAGACCCTAAAGTTTTAAGTCATCAAATACCCGGTGGTATGGCTAGTAATTTAATTTCACAGTTGAGTGAATCAGATTCTCTTGATAAATTAGATGATGTCCTAAAAGAAATCCCTGAAACCAGAAAGGATTTAGGTTACCCCCCACTTGTAACTCCAATGAGTCAAATGATTGGTTCTCAGTCAGTCAGTAACGTTTTATTTGGACGATATAAAATGATATCTCAGCAAATTAAAGATTATATGATGGGCAAATACGGAATCCCAACTAGTAAAATAAATTGGGATTTAATAACAAAAAATCAAGATAGCGCTAAGTCGATTTCAAAAGACTCAATCATTAAAGGTAGACCTGCGGATTTGCTTGAACCAGAATTACCCGAAGCAACATCAAAAATTAACTATATCGCTAAGGACAATATAGAAGACATACTTATATATACGCTGTACCCGACCACAGGTGAAAAATTTTTAAAGATAAAATATGGTTTAGAAAATCCTAACAGTAATCAAAATATATTAGAATCTAAATTTTCTAAAAACTCATCTGAGCAAAAAAATGTATCGCAAGGCAAGAGCAGTTCAGCAAAATCATTTAATGTTTTTGTAAATGATAAATTTTTTAAAGTAGATGTTGATCCTTTAGATAATTCAATAGTGTCTATAAATGAAAAAATTTCTTATAGTACAGAAATAAGCAAAAATGATGTTCAAGACAATGCACAAGATAAACAAACAGAGGGTACGCTAAAAGCCCCAATGCCAGGAATATTAATAAATTATTTAGTAAATGTAGGCGATAAGGTTCAAGAAGGAGATACAATAGCTATACTAGAGGCCATGAAAATGGAAAACCAATTACCTTCTCCAACTGCAGGTATCGTCAATGAATTAATGTGTGATTCAGGATCTACACTTGCTAAAGGAGATGTTATAGCTATAATCTCTCCTGAAACAACCAAGTGAATTAAAATTATTACTAAGGAAATGCAAAATGAGAAATAAAGTTACTATAGTAGGGGCCGGGAATGTAGGAGCTACTACTGCTCAAAGAATTTTTGATAAAGGTTTATCGGATGTCGTTTTAGTAGATATAGTAGATGGTCTTCCACAAGGTAAAGCATTAGACATGTTGGAATCAGGACCTGTAATCAAATCTGATGCTCAAATTATAGGATCCAATTCTTATGAGCTAACTGCCGACTCCGATGTTGTTGTTGTAACATCCGGATTAGCAAGAAAACCAGGTATGAGTAGGGATGATTTATTGATAACTAATATGAATATAATTTCTGATGTTGTCAGCAAAACATCAGAATTGTCTCCAAACAGCATACATATAATAGTAACTAATCCTCTTGATGCAATGGCCCAGCAATCTTTAAAAATAAGCGGATTCCCTGATGAACGTGTAGTTGGGATGGCAGGAATACTTGATACTGCTCGGTACAGAACATTTCTATCTCAAGAATTAAATGTATCGGTTAATTCTGTATCTGCATACGTACTTGGAGGACATGGAGATACGATGGTTCCGGTAATAGGCAGTACTAGTGTAGCGGGAACCCCTGTAGATAAACTGATTCCA
>CEQQ01144804.1_pt1 | contig 32819 bp, 30 predicted proteins | sample 531041 | NCBI WGS metagenome assembly CEQQ01 (sample SAMEA2621222, study PRJEB7988) | marine metagenome | biome: marine biome (ENVO:00000447); feature: deep chlorophyll maximum layer (ENVO:xxxxxxxx); material: "saline water (ENVO:00002010), including plankton (ENVO:xxxxxxxx)" | depth 150 m | reverse complement strand
GTAATTGCTAGTAAATTGGCTGATGACCCTGAATTGCATAATATTGCATGGCGAACATTCATAAATTTTGCGAGGTCTCGTTCGAATTTGAGTGCATGTCTCCCTGAAGTGAGCCACATGTCCAAGGCCGCGTCAATACTATTAATTAGTTCATAAGAGTCGATTACTTTCCCTGATACAGGAATGTAGTCTACGCCGGGATTGAACTCTTTAAGTGGATAGCTAGCTTGATAAAATTGTGCGGCTAAATTAAATATCTGCTTTTTGATGTTATCAATTTTGGCTTGAGACATATTTACCCGATAAGAATTTTTTGTACCAGTCGATAGTTTCTTTGAGGCCTTGTTCTAATGAATAGGTTGGTTCCCAACTAAGTAACTGGTTTGCTTTAGTGCTATCTAGATATTGGGAATGAATCTCCCCTTGTGCTGAATTTTCTATTATAGGTTTGATATGATGTTTATCCATGCTTTCACATATCTTTTTTACTAGGTCTAGCACAGATACTGGACTATTATTCCCAAAATTAAATGCTTCTCCGTGAGGCAGTCCCGATAAAGTTGCTAAACTAAGTGATATATAAGCATCCACAATATCTTTCACATATATATAATCTCGTAAATGGGTGCCATCACTACGGATTAAAGGGTTTCGGTCATAATAAAGGTCGCGAATAGTACCGGGAACTATTCTATTCCAATTCAAATCTGCTCCACCGTAAACATTACCGCAACGTGCTATAGCAATCGGCATACTATAGGTAATAGCATACGATCTCGCTAATAAGTCAGTGCAGCTTTTTGATACCTCATAAGGGTAGATACCGTTTAAACTTGTGGTTTCAGTATATGGCAAATTTTGATGCGTTCCGTATGCTTTATCACTGGATGCAACTATAAGCGCTTGTATGTTTTGATCCGATAAATGACAGGCTTCTAAAAGATTGTAAGTCCCTCGTATATTAGACTCAAATGTTGTGAATGGATCTTTAAAAGCTGTTTCTACTATTGCTTGGGCCCCTAGGTGGTAGACTATATCAATTTTGTGGTCTCGAAGAGTAGATTTTAGTAAGTTGATATCTGTAAGCGAACCGTATACATTTGTTGTTTTACTTAGAGTTTCATTTTGTAATAGTTCTGGATTTTCATAGTCACCCCAAATTAATAGAGTGGTATTGATGTTGAGCTCTATTAATTTCTTTAGTAGCCAAGCTCCAATTACTCCTGTACCGCCAGTCACTAGCACGTTTAGTCCCGATAAATTTTGTGGTGATGCTGTCACCAAATTTTCCATGGAGCTGAATTTGAATCCCACATTGACCTTAATAGACGTAGCTCTCGTAATGTATCCATAGGTTGCCAAAACCCTTCATGTTTATAAGCTTGTAATTGTCCGTCTTGCGCCAGTTGTTCCAAGGGTTCACGTTCAAAGATTGTTGAATCATCTTTAATGTATTTGAACACATCGGGTTCGAGGACGAAGAATCCTCCGTTAATCCAACCTTCTCCGATTTGTGGTTTTTCGGAAAAAGAGGTCACTCTACTCCCGTCAAATTCGAGTCTGCCAAATCTGGTAGGAGGACGCACAGCAGTGATTGTGGCTAGTTTGCCGTGTGATTTATGGAATCGTATTAGTTTATTGATGTCTATATCAGCGACTCCATCACCGTAAGTTAGTAGGAAAGTGTCCTTTCCTATATACTCTCTCAATCGTAGAATACGACCACCTGTTTCCGTATTTTTACCAGTTTCTATGAGATTGATAGACCAGTTGCTGCTGGTCTTATTTATGTAATCAAGCTGTCCATTTTTTAGGTTTACGGTGATGTCATTAGCTAATGTACTGTAATTGATGAAATATTGTTTTATCTGTTCTCCTTTATATCCCAGAGCAATGTAGAAGTTGTCATGTCCAAATGCACTATATATATTCATTATATGCCACAGGATGGGCCTGTCTCCTATATCCACCATTGGTTTGGGTTTGAGATCTGTCTCTTCTGAGAGACGAGTACCTAAACCGCCTGCTAATATGATAGTTTTTAAAGGGTGTGACATAATCTTTAACTACTTAGAATTTTAAGGGCTCGGCATTCCCACGTATTTTGTTGAGCCTTTTGCCTAGCGTTTTCAACTATTCTATTAGTCAATGCAGTGTTTGTCAGTGCATTTTGGATACTTGATTTCCATTGTTCTAGATTGTTAGCGTCTACCAATATAGCTACATCTTCATCTAATACTTCTCTGAGTACTGGTAGGTCACTGGAAATCAAGGGTTTGCCTGAAGCCATGTATTCGAAAGTTTTCATTGGACTCATCCATTTGGAAGTGTCTCCGCCACCTGACACGGACACTTGGTTTTGGTATGGCATTATGAGTAGGTCAGCGATTTCATAATAATCATGCAGTTCAGAATTGGGGATAAAACCATAATAAATTAAATTATTTATGCCCATTTGCAAAGATTTAGTTTTTCTATCAAGCAGGTCATTCCCAGAGCCTCCTATTATTATGAAATCTATCTCAGGCAATGTCTGTGCTAATTGTTCGATTAGGTCAATTCCTCTTCCTTTGTATAAATGGCCCACATACATAACGACTTTTCTGTCAGGATTCAAATTTAAATTCGTTTTTTCTAGTGCCAGATTTGTATTTGACTTACCGAATTTTTGTATATCTACCGCGTCATGGTGGACTTCTATTATTAGTGAGGCTAAATAAGGATGTGCTTCTAGAAGAAGATCCTTTAATTTTTGGGAGATTACTATTATTTTTTTGATAGAGTTACTCTTTACCATTTTTTTTAGGATCCAGCTGCTTTTTTGCGTTGTAGGAAGAAAATGGAGTTCTAATATAAATGGGATGTTATAGTAGCAAGCGAATAATGTACCACGTAAACTGCGAGTGTATAGGAGATCTGGTTTATCCTTCAACACATTTATGGACACTATAAGATCATAGTCCACATGTTTAATTAATTTATGGCTTGTGTGACATAACACTTTAAAATCTGATGAAACTCCATAGAATTTGGGTAAATTTGTGCCCCGTAACATTGGCGGTTTGTTTGGTTTTTTTGCATGCAGCGTTGTTGTATTTCCAATGGTGCTAAACGCTTCACACATTTTCATAACTTGGATTGAATTAGCAGACGTTGAAGGAATGATTGATTCTGACCAATACGTTAGATTGAGCACATTAGGACCTGAAAAGTTTTTTAATGGTTTTTGGTAAATAGTAACGGTACATAAAACATTTTTGTTTAAATTTGTCTCGTATGGGTTTTTTCAACGGCCCGTGAGGGTGGAATATTTGGTTTTGCAACTGAGATGGGTCTATTGCATCTATTATTCTTTGCATTACAAGTAAGGCTGTATCGGACATTCCTTGTTTTCCCATTGCTTGATGCAAATGGTATTTTGCAAATGTGATAGTGTTAAATTCTTGCGTGATTTTATGTGGCATGGATGATGGAGAAAACATAGTTTGATGCTTACTACCAGGGATGGTTTGTAGGGAATTAGCAAGGTTTTGTGCTGCATTTCTAGTTAGATACCCAGAATAAAATAGCAGAGGTTTCAGGTAAGGGCCAAATGTCTTTCTCTTGCCTTGAGTGCTGTAGCAATGAAAGTCTATATATATATTAGGTGGATAAGCTTTTAACAATTCCCAAAAATAATACGCCTCTGGACAGTATTCGAGATTGCGGTGTTGAAAATCCCAGAAGAAGTTTATGCCATTTGTATTGCAACCGTTGGTTCCCGTAATGAACCCATCTGGGTTTAGTATTGGTACAATCAATACGTCAAACTTTTTTAGGTGTGAACGACCTGTAGTTGTTATCCATTCAGCTATTGCTGCTGTGGCAATTGTATCTCCTTCTGCTGGGTGGGAACCTGAACTTATGCAAATTAAAGGACGACACAGGTCGCGTTTGTCGAATAACTTATAAGCTAATAGATCTTGATGGTTAGCGCTCTGTCCATATTTGAGCGATATTAATGAATTATGTTTTTCTAACTTATGAAAACGTTGGTTGATTGCAGTGATTGAGCTCCACATGGTGTTGGATAAGTATGTTTCACTATGGCTATCAATAGTAATATCAAACTTATACCCTTCAAGAATAGTTTCGATTGTGATTGCAGATTTTTGGAAACCTTCATACGGAGTGTCGGCCTGCCAGATTGTTTCTGGCACGGGCTTGTTAGTTTGAAGCATTATTACAGTTATTGTTTTTGCTTCTTCACTGTGATTGTGTAAGCCGAAATTAAAATGAAGGTTGTAATCATGACTTTCGTAGTCAATATCTACGAGAGGTTCCACCTGTAAATCGCATATTAATTTACTACCCGACCATTTGTGCTTTCCTAACAGGTGACCTTCGTGCTGTTTAATAATAGATATGTGGTGCATATGTCTAAAGGTTATTCAACGAGTTTTCAGTGTATCTTGCTAATAGCGAGATTTGATCGTCCCAGTCATCATTACATGAAAGGTTGCGTGCTGAACCTGTCGCTACTCCCTGGCGGTTTAATAAAGTAGAATAAAAATTGAGTCTTTGAGATTCTGAAACTACTGCCATCAAGTACCGTAAGATAGATTTTTTGTCATGAGTATATTCAGAGATGAGTTGATGGATAGTATCGCTTAAATTGTTAAAACTATGTAATTTGCGAACCATTGTATCTGGTAGAAATTCGTAGGCTGAATTCCCTAATACAATTACTGGAACTTCTTTAATTACAGATTCCCATCCAGCAGATCCCCCGATTGTTATCACAAGTTGAGAATTCTTAATTATGGGATCTGTTGTGATATACGGATTTATTAACCTGCAATTAGGAATTTCTAATATTTTTTGGTAATAACTTAATTTTCGTCTTCCCATAGATTTTGGATGATCTTTAACGAACAATTCCATTCCAACTGGAAGGCTAGTCGCTATGTGCCTAATAACTTCAATTTGGTTAGTATGATATCTACCATATACTAGGAGAGCGACTTCAGGTTCCAAATGTAATGGGAAGAAAGCATAATTGTGATGATTAAGGTCTGTTTGATTTATGTATTTGCTACGTAAGTTCCAATGTATGAGTCTCTTAATGGAAGGTTTGTAAAAAAGATTGAAAAGTAAAGGAACTATTATCCCTGGATCGTGTTTATCTTTTAATTTGCCCAGCTTTATTGATATATCTGTATATATAAAGCTGAATATTTTAGGAGTCTTAAAGAATTTGGAAATGTATTTTGATATTATGTGGGTTACTGGGAAGCGTGTATTGACTCCTGCTCCTTCATACTGGAAAATGCCGTTCTTTAATTTTTCATAGATCTCGGTGGCTTCTTTTTCTAATTCGGCATCAGGTTGTTGTTTTTCTAAAGCGAAGTATTGATTTTTGATTCTAGCTGCAGGTTCTTGGATATCGTTCCCAAAAACCATGAAGTCTTCGATTCTGGTGGTTCGAATATTAAGGATGGGTATATTACGAGATTTTGCAAATAGGTGAACAAGATATTCGATAAGAGTTACACATATAAAAGAAACCACAAAATCTGGCTTTGTTTTGTCAAATAATTTTTCGACCTGTTCTAGGCTTGCTTGTAAAATCTGTAAGAGCTCTGTGTGGGTGTAAGGAGTGGAGTAATTTTGAAAGTAAGTTGCTTTGATGTTTTGCATTAATCGGCGATCTGCCACAATTGCATCCCAAAAATTGGTTACATTTAACTTTCTACAGTAGCTTTCTAAGATATTTATATTTGGTGAGATATTTTTGTAGTTGTTTGTTATTTCCCATTCTTTTAAGACATTGAATGTGTTGAGGCTGTTATCTTGGTGGTTTTTAATAAATTCATTAACAGACCTGCGGTGAGATACTACCATTCCAATATCGCATAGATTGAACTGAGACTTCAGTTTGATCGCCAAGTCGTGGAACATCTTGATGCTTCCTGATTGACTTACAAAAATTGCATTCATTGCTGGAGGCTTAGTAATTGTTTGAATTTTTGGGCGATAAATACTTCTGTGTTTTCCATGGATTCATAGGTACATCCTCCAATGTGAGGGGTGATTAGAACATTTGTGTGTTCGCTTGAGTATTTTACTAAAGGGCTTTTGCTTATGTTAAATTCATCTTCCAGTACGTCTACTGCTACCCCTGCTAAATGTCTGTTAGCAAGGCATCTAACAAGATCTTCTTCTTTAATGATTTGCCCTCTTGAAGTATTGATAATATATGCGGATGGGTTAGTTTTCATAATTGAATCGACAGTCAAAAGATGATGGGTATCACTATCATATGGTAAATGAACAGATACGATATCCGCACCGGTTAGAGCTTCGTATAAATTAGTTGTTGTCCAATATTCTTCTGATACATGTTTGTCAAAACATTGTATTTTCATTCCGAATGTCTGTGCTATACGAGCTACTTGGATTCCTAATCTGCCTAATCCCAATATGCACAGAGTTTTTCCTTTTAGCTCATGACCTTTGAATGCCATACGATCCCAGTGATGTAACTGAACATCATTAAAGGAGTGTGGGATATTTCTTAATAGAGATAACATCAGGCCGATAGTGTGCTCTGCTGTTGCAGCTATACCAGACAGGAAATCTGATTCCCCTTTTAAAGATATTATTTGAATTTTTCGTTTTGTGCACTCAGACATATCTATATGATTTAATCCCGTGGTAGCGGTTAGTATGTATCTGAGTTCAGGATAATTGTTTAAGAATTGGTGATCTATTTTTTCTCGAAGTCGGGTAATGATTACATCCACTGTAATAGGTTGTTGTTCATGGTACTTACCCACAGTAGATAGTATTCGTTTCGCTTCTTTTGAATAACCTTCTGGTTCATTGTTATATATTTGAATCATATCAAATTGTTTTCCCATGCCGGCACAATAATTTTGGCGAGTTCTAGGTCTTCGGGATCATCTAGATTACATAAGTATTTTTTTGGCATTATATATGGGGATTTGTTGTCCACAATAATTTTATTATTGTTCATCAGAATTGATTTACGTGCGGCATATATTGCGCCATTTCTAATATATGAACCGTCTATTTCTTGCCTTCTTAATCTTTCAGATTGGGTTGAAATCACATATGGTACAAGAATAGAGTTTTTAGAATCGGTGGGTGTGATAATTTTATATTGATGATCTGGCAAGAATACTCCGCAGTCACATACGCTGATGACTCCTTCTAAAGATTCATCATTATCGAGCATCGTAATTACGTTATCAATATCTTTCCCTGTTCTGATTGGTGATGTGGGTTGCAATAGGATAATGTTATCAAATCTTTTCTTGGTTTTGTCTTCAATAAAACTTACAGCATCTTGTAAACAATCGACTACAGGAGATTCGTCTGTAGCCATATGGCTCGGTCGTTTCCGTGTATGAATTTTATAGAAGTCACCGATTGATAAAATTTCAGAATGATCTGAAGTGATTATTGTATCGGTTAACAGGTTGCTCTGGCGTGCCGAAGAAATAGCATGTTCTATAAGGTTTTTACTGCCTACTTGTTGCAGGTTCTTGTTGCGGATGCCTTTGCTGCCTGCTCTTGCAGGTATTATAGCTAGATTTGTTGACAATTTAGTCATAGTAACAATGTTTTTCTGATATCCAAATTACAAATGGATAGGATGTCTGCCATTTTTTTTCCGGCATCACCATTGCCATAAAGAATATCTTTCTCTACAGACCGCATGTTCATTTGCGATTTTACAGATTTGTATATGTCTCTTTCATTGTGAGTAGAGTCTATGACATTCATTCCTCTTTCTCTGTTTTGTTGCCTTGTTCCAATATTTACTGCCGGAATACCCAAATAGGAACATTCTCGAATAGCCACACTTGAGTTCCCAACGATACACTTTGAGCCTATAGCTATCTTTAAGAAATCTTCGGGTGACATGTTTCTAACAAAATTGATTCCGGTTGTTTGATTATGTTCTCTAAATACACGTATTTCTTTTGCAACTCCCTCTGAACCCGAATCTGGATTGGGCCAGAACCAAAATGCAGGTATTCCTAGTTTCATTATTGCAGATAGAGTAGAGCGTATTTGAGTGCTTGAATCTGTATACTCTGTAGTTATCGGATGTTGCATTACAACTAGATACGGGTGCTTTATATCAAAACTATCTCCCACTCCGCCGTATTTCTCGAAAGGATCAAAATCAATTGTTGGATTTGTTGAAATTTCTTTTGCCAAATCTATTGAAGGACATCCTGTCCAAAATACACAATCAGGATTTTCACCCATCGATATTACTCGCCGCTTCGATTCCTGTGTTGATACAAAATGTATGTCTGATAATTTGGTAACTGCATGCCTAACTTTTTCATCAATGGATCCGGTTATTTCACCTCCTTGGACATGGACAACGGGTATATTAGAGTACGAAGCTGCTATCGCGGTGGCAAGTGTTTCGTAACGGTCGGCTATTGTTATTACAGCATCTGGTTGGAGTTTGCTTAGTTCCGTAGATAGTTCGATGAGTGCCAGTCCTGTTGATTTTGCTGATGATAACAGCGTTTCACCTTCAACCATATGGTATATTTGAGCATCTGGGATGAATCCGTCATCTACGATAAAGTCAATTGCAGATCCATATTTTGCCAACAATGCTGAGCCCGATATAATCAATTGTAATTCTAGGTTAGGATGTTCTTTTATTGCATATAAGGCAGATCGAATTCGTGAATAGCTGGGCCGTGCAGTAATAACTACGCAGATTTTACGTTTCATAGGTTGTGCTCCAAAATATATCTTGCCGCCTCTCTTACTGCTCCGTGACCTCCTGATGTACTCAACTGAATAGTGGCAGTGTCAGAAATTATAGGTTCTGCATCATATACAGCAAAAGATAGGCCGACTTGCTTTATGATTTCAAGATCATTGATATCGTCTCCTACATAGGACACTTGCTTGGGAGTTATATTTAATTCAGAACATAAGTGGTCAAGTATTTTGACCTTATCATTTATGCCTGTAAAAAGGTGATCTATGTTGAGTTTGGCAGCCCGAGCTCTTACAATGTCAGAGTCTTCCCCTGTTATTAGTGCTACTTTCACGTTAGATTCTTGTAGTAGTCTGAGGCCTACAGCGTCTCGAGTGTTGAATTTTTTCATTAATTCTCCTTGCGAAGAATAATACATGCCGCCATCTGTTAAGGTTCCATCAACGTCAGAGATAAAGAGTTTGATTTTGTTCATACGAAAGATTACCAATTAGAATAAATTAACTTGTTCATAGTACGGGCTTAGTAAATTTATAAAATTTGTGGGGCTAGTCACATGAAAAAGCTCTACATAGGGTTGGTCATGTTTAATACTGAACATGGTGTATACAGAGTTCGCCGCATTTAGGCCCCTAGTTCTATGTTGGTAATTGAAGGCTTGATTTTGAGATTCCCACATACCCATCAGTTCGAATTTTTTGGACTCTACATCTGTTATATCTATAGCGATATTGGGAGATATCATTGTGTTGACTTGATATAACCATATTTCACGTAGTGCGTTGGATCTAGATTTTTTGAGTGCTTTCCATATTAAGAAAGTAGCTCTTTGATGATCTAATGGTGCGTCTAAAAAGTAAGGCAAAAATATACATTCACCATCGAAACCATTTAGAATTTCAACAATTTTATGGATGTATTTCTTAGTTTCAACTGAATTGCTTCTAGTAGGAATGTTTAGGAACATTGGATTATGGTTATTTAAGTGAGACCATACCTGTTTAGCTTCAGCATTCCTGACATGTAACATTTCAGATCGTTTGATATCCTGGATTTTAGGGGAAATCCCATCCATCATATATACCACGCTTACATTTATTTCTTTGGCGAGAGAATTTAATATAGTACCTCCACATCCAATAATGTCATCATCTTGATGTGGCGCAAATATCAAGATATTGCTGGCGTTCGGAGTGTTTTTAACTGTGATATTACTGGGTTTAAAAAAAGCATTTGATTCTACTAGTTTCGACATAATATCGAAACTAGTTTTGGCAGACAAGAAATGTTCATATAATCGAGCTCTTAACCAGTAAATTTCTTTGTATCTGGAAGGCAATGCTGCATTGACTAATCTATTTATTATTTTTTTTAACATGATTTTTTTGGTGGTTGATTGAATCGCATTTGTTTCATTAATCTATAAATCTTTGGAACCACAACTCACTGTTTATCCATTGCCATATAAAGAAGGAATTGCTGGGTTCGTCGTGCAGAAAGTTTGTGTATGCTTTTTCAACTTTTTTATGGTCGAATAATCCTCTGGATTTGAATGAAGAGGACGTGATAGTGTCTATCACCCAGGATTTCAGTTCGTGTTTAAACCATTCTGTTTGAGGTGTTACTACCGGAACTTTTTGCTTAGAAATATAACTTTTGTCTATCCAATGTTCACCTAGTTGCCTTAGCAAGTATTTTCCTTGGCCAGAATTGATTTTATATTCATTGGGGAGTTGGAAGGCGTATTCGACAATACGGTGATCCAAAAACGGTACTCGGAGTTCTATTCCACATGCCATAGATAACTTATCATTCATTCTGAGCACCCTTGGGAGCTTTGTATGGAGTAAGTCTTGGTAAATCATGTTATTTAAATGACTGTTGAAGGGTTTTTTGAACTCAGTTGTATGAATTTCATTGTCAAGAATGTGTTGTGATAAGCAATCTAGTTTCAAGGGGTAAGTGCCATCTTGGCTCTGGATAGACATATTATTGTTAATAATACATATGATTTGTTGACGCAATGTCTCTGTTAACGTCATATTAGGCATCACATTCTTTAGATGGGTCCATCCGTTTTTATTAACAATATCAGCATAATGATATGGTTCATAATACTTGTATCCTGCAAATAATTCATCTAATCCCTGACCTTCAAGAGAAACTTTCTGACCATATTGTTTTATAGTTTTATGTAAATTGTAATATGCAATCGTTGGAATGCCTCCGAAAGGAGCTTCTTGGTGCCATAATAATTCTTGTGCTAAATCAGGTATAGAGTCTGGCAATGTTATGCTTTGAACATTAATGAATTCATTTAAGCCTAGATGCTGTACTCTTTCATATTCGTCATAATTCTTATCTTTGAAAGAACTTGTAAATGTATATAGAGTATTGCCTAACTCCAATTTTTCTATGTAAGTTGCTAATAATCCAGAGTCTAATCCTCCAGACAAGTTAATATTGACTGGTACATCACTTCTTAGATGCAGTGTGACGGCATTGTTAATCAGTTCCTCTAAGGTTTGAGCGTGTTGATCTATTGAATCCATTGATGGATTATGATTTTCAGAGATTGTCCAGTAAGTCTGGATGTCTAAATTGTCTTTTGTAAGATGTAAATTGTTGCCTGGGGGTAAACTTTTAATGTTTTTGAAGAAAGTTTCCTCGGAATGGTCGTAAAACCCGGTTCGTAAATAAGTGGACCATTGGTCCCAATTTGGCTCTGCTTGGATGCCTGCGGCTAATAATGCCTTAATTTCAGAGGCAAAGTAAAAAGTGGTGCCGGAGTAATAATAGTAAAAAGGTTTAATTCCTAGTCGGTCTCTTGAACAAAACAGGGTCTTTCTATTTTCATCCCATATGGCTATTGCAAACATTCCTATAAATTTATCTACGCATTTGGTACCCCATTTTGTATAGGCCGCTAGGATTACTTCTGTATCGCTTGAAGTCTTAAAATTATAATCTGATAGTTCATCCTTTAGTTCTATATAATTGTAAATTTCACCATTAAATACAATCGTCAGATTGCCAGAATGGTCTGTCATAGGACAATTAGCTGCTGATGCTAGATCAATAATACTTAGCCTGTTGTGGCCGAGCCCAGCGTGTAAATCATTACTTATGAAATGACTGCTGTTATCTGGTCCTCTGTGAGATTGGATTCTAACCATAGACTCGAGCTGCGAAGGATGCCATTCAGGACCAATTATTCCGGATATACCACACATGTTAATTCTTAGGTTCCGAATTGGAATACTTGTTTTGAGCGATGAAGTCTAATATATATTTTCCGATAGAGGCACCCGCCTGTCCTTTGTTTTTGTCTGTCTCATGCATACGTAGTAATTTCCTGTTTTCTGAGTCAGTGTGTGGGTCGTGCAAATACTCATTAGTAATCTCTGTAAATTCATCAAAAGTTTTAGCTGTTCTGAGTGATCCGTAACTTAGTATATGCTGGAGATGAGTGAATAATTCGAAAGTGCTTGAAGGTAGCCCTTGTCTCCAGTTGTACATGCTAATATTGATGACAGGTTTGTCAAAAACCGCCGCTTCTAATATTAGGGTTGAGTATTCTTGTACTACTATATCGCAATTTGCTATTCCTTCGGCCATTTCAAACATATCGGTCATTGCCAAGGACGTAGTTTCATTCAAGTGAGGCACTTTGGGTATCCAAAATTTGACGTAATTTCCATATTCTGTTTCTATTTGATTCATCAAAGACTGGTATTCTTGTCTTAGGGAGACTTGGGTACCACATTGTTGTAAGTGGTTAGGATGGAAACGAATCAATAATTGGGCTTTGGGATGGATACTATTGGATTTGATAGCATGTAGAATCCCCTGTATGACATCGAATCTTCGTTCAAAATGCTTGGGAGCGCTCATAGCGTAGAATAGTAATTTAAGGTTAGCATCCAGCATGTGTTTTTTGAAAAAATCTTTTCTATCGTAAAACAAGTTCTGATGGGTAAAATAAGTATCCCAATGCGCTATGCCGCCTGTGTAAATATGATCTTTTGGAACGTCATGAAATATTTCGATCTCTTTTGTCATATTGTCGTTCCAAGTTATTACGCGGTCTGGAAGAACACCTCTATATCCTGTAGTGCTTGAATTGTCCCAACTGTGAGGTATAGAAATAATTTTACATTTGTTCCGTCTGGCGCTATTCATGAAAGCAATGTCTATGCCATATCCAATTGAAGAAATAAGCAACGTGTGAGGTTTGTATTTATCAAAATATTTATCATAAATTCGCCCGTCAAATGTGATAGATAGGACGAATACAAGAAATTTTCTAGCTAAGTAGAAATTACAGGTCAAAGCAGATATGAATTTGATTAATGTAAATAATGTTTTTCCTTTTATACTCGTAAATTCTGATGAGTACTGCAATTTACTAAACTCAATAGTGTGATTTTGAGTAGTATTTGTTTTCCCTGCGGTCATTATACGAAGAAGATTTAAAGCACTTATCAACTTACTTTGTTTCATTTGTTTTTGGACTGTTGAAAATAACACCGGTTCGATGATGAAATTATCTTCTGCAAATACCTTTTCAAAATGGGATACTTCATCATCTTTCACAAATATAACTATTTGTTCTGCATTTTGCTTTAAAGAGGTTAAAATGTCAGTGCCTGCTATATAACGCATGCTAAAAGACCTGTAGGCATGTATGAATATCGTCATGTTATTGATTGTTTGCTATAAGAGATATGAAATTCCCTATGTTTGAACCAGCGTTCCCTAAGTTTGCACCACATTCTGATTGTACCAACTTGGATCTTCCTAGTTTCTTTTGATGAGGATTACGAATTGTTTTAATAAGTTCGGTTTCTAATTCGATGGCATTGTAAGCCACAACAGTTGAATCATTGTCTGTGACTCTTAGATTGTGGGTTTGGCGCTTATCGGCTTCAATATCGAAACGGGCCTGTTTGTATGCAGTGGTGTTTATATATTTGTCTTGAAATGCCACGTTTATAGTTGGAATGTTAAAGATGCTAGCTTCTATGTTAAGAGTCGAAAACATATTAACTACTATTTTACTATTTTTAAGAATAGAACCGAGTTTTATGATTTCTTCATCAGCCATTAGGTATTTCAAATCATATGAAATGGTTTGAGGGTAGTCTAATGCAATTATATCTGGGCCAAATTCTGCGGCTAATGACTCCCAGTTTTCATTATAGCTTTGATAAGTCTTATTATTTCTGAAATAAATAGGATGTAGCCTTACTATTAGTACACAATTTTGTAGAGCTTGATTCTTCTTAATGCTGTTACAAATGATTCGGGCAACAAATGGATTAGATTTATATGTGTTGGGGGATTTTGTGCCTAATAGAATAATGTCCTTGTTTTCAGGTATATTCATTTTTTCATATATAGTTTTTCGGGACCATAACCTGTCATTATTCATGTAGGTGTCATAGTGTGGCACGCCTCCTACATGAATAATATCGGGGTCAATTTTATGTAGATTAATTAATTCTGATTTCATCACTTCAGACCATGTAATGATTCGTGATGAAAGATTTGTTCCAAGGCCTCTGACTGTCGTGTTATCCCAACTTAATATGTAGCTGACCACTTTGATTCCTTTTTTATAGGCTTCACGAATGACATAAGCATCATGGTCAAATGTTCCAATACTGGTGGTAATTAATAAATTAGGGTTGACTTCATCAAAAAACATTTTGTTACCATCAACATGAGCTATTTTGTTCTCTAGAGATATGATTGTGTTTGCTATGCGATGGTTTAACTTTGCTAATAATACGCCCATTCTTACTATTGAAGTAACGATTTTGTTGTTTATATTAGGATGGGCCTTACTGTCTTTGATTTCCATTTTAAATAAGTCAGATACAGTTTGGGTTTTCAATGAAAAGAGTCTAATCATTCTAAGTATTCTTACGAATGGTAGTCTGCTATTTCGGTCATATTTTTCTGTTTCTAGTGAGTAGACTGGAACATCAGGATATTGAGTGTTTTGTAGGTAGCGTGTGATGCTATCAGGTCCAGAAGTTAAAATAATTGGGTCTGTACCATTTTCTATTAAGGTTTTCAAAATGTCTGTCTGAAGTATTACGCGTGCTCCAAATCCTTGTTCTATTAGGAGCGCTATTTTTTTTTTGTTATTAAGCAATAGTTTATTTCAATTTGTGTACTTCAGTTTGGTTCTGTTAGGTTCTTCGATTGCCATTATTGATTCAGTTTTATAACTTAAGGCTTGAGATACCGAAATTGTGTCTTTTCTAACCCGTCGTAGACCATCAGGCTCTAAAGAGGCGGCGTGGTCTGTACCCTTCCAGGCACGATCCAAAGTAAAATGGCGTTCAATAAAATCTGCCCCAAGTACGAACGCTGGCCCATCTAATCCTATGCCAGTGTAATGTGCTGAAAATCCTATACCTTTAACTTTATTTCCGTATTCCGTTTTGAGTCTGCTGATTGAAAGTAGGCATATATCCTCTGGCGGCACTGGATAACCGGATGTGCAATGGTATAGAACCAGATCCTTGAGTCTGTTGTAAGATTTAAACAATGTTACTATTTGTTTCTCTTCGTCTGGAGTTGTCATTCCTAATGATAAGTGAATATCTCCAAGGTATTGTTCGCACAGATAGGATAACATCGTGTAGTGAGTATTGGATGGAGAACCCACTTTGATGAAAGGGGGATTAAGTTCTACTATTTCCTTGGCGGAAGTCAAGTCCCATACTGATGTGCTGTATCCGATTCCAATTTCTTTACAGTATTCCATAAGGTGTTTATGTTGTTCCGCAGAAAATTCCAAGAATTCTCTGTGATCACCATAGGTGTTCCCGTATGAATTTTCTTGAACGGGATGTGGCGCATTATATTGTTCCAAAGTGAGGAGTTCTTTAGGATTACGTTTTTGGAATTTGACAAATTGGGCGTCACAGAATACTTTTGCTACGCGAATCATTTCTTTAGCTATTTCAAAATCCCCTTTATGATTGCAGCCAATTTCTGCGATGATCGTGGGGGGAGCCCGTTGAATTAGGTCATTAATATTTAATAAATTATCAGAATTCATATCGAATCTATTTTGAGTCGGTATTGGAATTGCGATCTATGATTTGGTGTAGTTTAATTTGGTCACAACGGTTAGCACATTTGTGATGTTCTGGGAAGTTACCCTTCAAGTGCCATTCTCTCAAAAGGTTGTATTTTGTTCCGTTCCAAATTTGTTCTAATGATTGTTCTTTCACGTTACCTAGTTTCATTTCGCAATTGTAATCTTGTGTGCATGGCACCACGTCACCGTTGGCCATAACAGTCATGGAGGACCAAGGGTATTCACAATATTGTTGAGCGTAATGGGATTTATTGGTCATTTCTTGATCTTCTTCATAATACCATCTATTATCCTGGCTCTTCACGTATGCATAAACATCTAATTCTTTCCACATATCCATAAATTCCATTTGCATCTCTCGATTGTCAACGTTCTCATTTAATTCAATCATAGTAGGGACAATCAATGTTTTATAGCCTTTTTCTTGTTTCATTTCTATAACGTCTTTGATAGTTTGATATGCTTTTTGGAAATTATTATATTTACCTCTTATTCTTTTGGCATTAGAGTCATCTAACGCATCAATAGAACACTTTAATACAGTCAGTCCTGCTCCCATAATCGCTTCAGCACGTTTTACTGAAAGATTGGCCGGAACACAGGAAAAGTAGGTCGGTATGTTGCGGTTTGTACATGCTTGCACTCTGTTTACAATATTCTTGTCCACAAGTGGCTCTCCATATCCGTGGAGTATCACACATCTGGATACGACATAGAAATAAAATGCATTTTCAGAATGCTCGTCAAAAGTAATACCATATTCATTGCTTATGAAATTCCAAAACTCTTGCATGTTTTCGGAAGTATGCGGGGTAAGTTGATCTAATACGCTTTCAAATGTTTGATCATCTATCCAGTCAATATCACGAGTCATAAGGGTAGTTCTAGGGCACATTATGCATGTCATATTACAATGATTGGTGGTTTCTATGTTGAACACGTGTGGTTTATTGGATCTTAGCGCTTCGAGTTGTTCTTCAATTTTCGCCAAGTCTTTGATGGTAATGTTCCCTTCCATTAAACTTTTCTTTAGGATGTCTGCTTGTTGTATGAAATTTATATCGTACATAGTTATTACCTTTAATTTGAGTTGATGTATTCCATTATGGCTAATGTGGTTTTTAGGCCCGATAAAGTGTTGGGTATATTACTGGTGGGTTCGTTATCATTAATAATTGCGTAAAGGAAATCTTTTATTTCGTCTAGGAACATTGTATTCCTTTCCCAAGATGCTTCAACATTAGATATCTGTTCAATCTTTCCTGAAATAGTCAAATTTGCGATATTTTGATAATAATCCCAATCTATCGTACCGTATTGACCGACAATTTTCATCGTTCTGGCTGGAGGATTTTGTAGGTAATCCAAATGTAAATGAACAGTAGTATTAGTGTCCGTTTTGAGGGTTGCGGTGACATAGTCTTCAACATCTGTACCTAATATCCCAGAATTACCTCCATAGGCATATAGTAGCTCTAGGTCTCCAAATATCCAGGTTAAATAATCTATGTCGTGGATTTGGGTTAAAGCTACGCCCCCGCCTAGTTCTTTTCTGGCGGCATAGCTGGTTTCGTGGTTTTCCCATGGATGCCAAAGAGGTAGGTATTCACCAGCATTTACTGTAACATTCACGAGCTTACCGATGCGTTTCTCACTAATCCATGTTTTGATATCGAGCAAATTTGGATGAAACTTCATTTGGTAGCCCAAGCCGACCTTGAGGTTAAATTTATCGACAAGTTGCTCGATATCATAGACCTGGTTCATATTATTAGAGAGAGGTTTTTCGATAAACACATTACATCTGTTTCGGGCAGCTGTTAATGCATACTTTAAGTGCATGGATGTAGGATTGCATATCAATACGGCGTCATAGTTGTTTGCCAATGCTTTGGCATAATCGTCATACACTGGGATATTAGCTAAATCTAAAGGAGTGTGAGGCTTAGTATTTGATGTTCTTAGTATCCCCAGTTTTGTCAACCCTAAAGCTCGAAGATTGCTGTAGTGCCTAGATCCGATGGAACCTAACCCTACAATCAACACACTGAGATCAGAAATATTTGTGTATTTATGTGCCATGAATGAATCTAGAGAAATCCAAACTCAGCTGATCATCTATGTCAACTATGTCGGCTTCTTCAAGTATGTGACCAATGATGTGACTTCCAGACATCGACTTCAGATTGATAATAGTGTTTGCCCGAATAACGTCTAAGTAACCGGGTTGGAAATATGATGTTGGTAATGATTGCCTCGGTTGATTATATGGTTCAAATATATTTGATTCTATTAAAGGCTTCAGATAGCCATAATCTTCAGATAATGTCCACATCTTATATGGATGTTCCCTTGAAGGAGTAACGACTCTTAGGGAATCGGCTTTTGGAGTGTCTAACATTTTTGTTATGCACTCATTTATGATCTTCACGTCTCTAAATGGAGTTGTAGGCCGCAGATGCACTATCAAATCAGGCTTGTAAGCTTCATTGGAGTCGAGCCATTCTAAGCAATGTTGAAACACAGGTAAGTCTGGTGTTTCATCTTGAGCTAGTTCAATCGGTCTTGTAAAAGGTACCTCTGCTCCATATTCGATGCTAATTGTTTTTATATGTTCAGAGTCAGTGCTAACTAACACTTTACTTATTAATGGTGTTTCAATTGCAGTAATGATGCTGTGCGCTATCAAAGGTCTATTGGCTAGCTCTACAAGGTTTTTATTTGGGATCGATTTGGATCCACCTCTGGCTGGTATAATTGCTAATATATTGGGATCTGACATAGTTCTAAGCTTATTTTAAGATAAATCTTCTAGTAATATGGGTTTATCGCTTTTGATTGTTTTATTGAGTCGTTTTCCTATCAATTTGGTGATGTGATTGGGAGGTAAACCTGTGCCGGGTTTTTTATAGGCGATGTCTTTTTCGGAAATAATATGTCCGGACGTCAGGTCGTATTTTGCAACGATACTTTTTGCAAATAGGTCTCTAACTGGTCTCAATTGTTGTGCCATGTCGTCCTTATTAACAGGGTTTTGAATCATTTTTTCAACATACCTTATCCCTTCGACCACCTGAGATAGCTCTTCTATGGTTATAGAAGCGGGCACATCTGGCCCGAACATTTGCTTAGAGAACGTAACGTGTATTTCTAGCATGTCGATTTTAATTGCTGATGCTGCTAGTGGAGAAAATATAGTTCCTGAATGATCTGAAAGACCAACCGGAACCTCAAACATCTCTCTTAAAATAGGGATGTTGTTGAGCCCAATATGTTCTGGAGGACATGGATATGCAGTTGTGGTTTGAAAGATAAGAACTGGAACTTGGAATTCTTTAAGAAACGACAATGTGTTTTGGATTTCGGACATTCCGCTCATTCCCGTTGATAGCAAAATGGGTTTGTGTGTTTGTCCTATTTGTGTCAACATAGGGATGTTACTGATTTCTCCGGATGCTATTTTCCATGCTGGTGTACCGATTTCTTCTAACATAGTAACGGCGGCTTCAGAGAAAGGAGAGCTCAAAAAGGTCAATCCTACTTCTTTACAATGATTATATAGGTCAATCCACTGTTCTTGCGTGAACTCCATACGCTTCCAGTATTCGTATCTGTTAACATCTTGTTTACTAAACTGAATCCGAAAAGGTTCATCGGGCGTACTTTCTTCTGCTGCTATATGGGTTTGAAATTTGATGGCGTCAGCTCCAGCATTAGATACTGCATCGATGTATGCGTGGGCAGTGCCTAGGCTGCCATCATGTGCTTGAGCTATTTCAGCAATGATAAAGCATCGACCAGCCCCTATGACTTTATCTTCGATAAGGAATGATTGATTTTGTTTCATGTTGTCTCCTAATAAGTAGATTAATCTGTATCAGAAAGATTTTTGTGCTGTGTAAGTGGAAGTAACTCACATTTTCGGATACATAGTATTATTCGTATGAATTTGATGAATAAATTTATACGCCAATGTAATAATAATTTGGCAGGATCACGTTTCTGGTTCGAAAATACTGAAAGATTGATTTGGAAGAAAGATGTGCGAAAAGCGGATACCAATAACGTTATAAAATTATATTTTTTGAGATTGTGAAATTGGTTGTCAAAGTCAAATAAGCCTAAATTGTTGAACATTTTTGTTTCGAAATCCATTAAAGGATGGCTTAGTTTGCTGGGACGAGCCGCTACTTGAGAAGTACTTAAGGATTGTTCACGTGCGTTTCCTCCATAAGGTGTGCCGAGCATAGTCATATTGGTAACTTCAGGAGTAAAAGATATTCCTAGAAAACTACAGATGTTTCGGATGGTATTTTGAGGATCAAGCCGTAATTTTGCTACTGACAGGACATGAAGATTCTGCCTATTGTTATGGAGTTTTAAATGTTGCGACATCTCAACATATTGATTCAGCCAATATATAAATCCTTTGCGGTTTCTCCAATTAAAGAACTCATTCAAGGTTACATCATTAAAATATACATCCCGGAGGGATGCGTAGCTATCCAAATGAGGCCTAAAAGGGAAAATTAATTGATTTTCAGTAATAAGGTTTTCATCATCCCAGTCAAATCCTCGTGCTGTGCACATCATTGCATAGTACATTACTGGTTTATTGGCGTACTTGGCGTGTGATTGATGAAAAGTTTCGAATATAAATCTAAGATGTTCTGTTTTTGTCATTGTTGGAGGATTACGTTTGGACTTAAGTAAGTTTGTAAATGTATTCAAATCAAATTCACCCAGCTCACTAGAAATATTTATTTCTTTATATTTTTTGTCCACGGTGTGGAATTTTAGACGCTCCTCTAAACGATCGGTGAAATGTTCTAGAAATGCTTTGTTTAAATTTTGTACTGAAGCTTTTATGTTTGTACCAGCAACTGATTTGAATATTGTGAAATAGTGACACTCTGATGGCCAACTTAATACATCTGGATGATTATCCAATAATGAATTGATTGTATTGTTGGATGATCTGGGAGCACCAACTATAAATATAAATTGAGGTTTGTTTATATTCATATAAAACTGTTTATGAAGCAATAATATTTATATTATTACTTCTAGTTTGCCTTTGTTAAGTTCAAAATGTTTGTCAAATTTAAACGAATCAGGGATGTGGTGTGAGGCGAAAATGATTGTGGACTCAATTCCAACGTGTTTTATCACATTCTTTAGTAGTTTCGTTTCTGTTTCATAGTCCAGATTTGATGTTGCTTCATCGAGAATAATGAACGAAGGTTGTTTGAAAAATATCCGTGCCATTAAGAGCCTTTGTCGCTGCCCTAAGGACAGATTAGTTGCATTTTCCCCTACAGAGCTGTCAAGAGTTGTTCCATTAATACATAAATCAGGAAGGCAGGCAACCTCTAGAACATCTAGGAGTTGTTTGTCAGAGAATTTATTCTCTGGATCCATGAATGTGCGAATGCTTATATTTGGTATATAAAGATCATTGGAAGAATAAAACATACCAGCGTATGCGGTCTTTGGATTGGGGCATTTATATATATTATTATATGTGATGGTCCCGTTGTCTGGTGTGTAGTATCCTGATAGGATTTTTAGCATAGTAGATTTTCCTTCACCAGAAGGACCAGTGAGTAAGATTTTCTCACCTTGGCTTATCATTAAATTAATGTTTTGTAATACAGGGTTGTTTTCGTGGCTAAAATTCACATCTTCAACAGAAATAGTTGAAATTCTTTTTAGATCCGTCAAAGGTTGTTGTTTATATTCAGATAGACGCTTTGTAGCAGAAAGTAATTCGATAGTTCCTGGTTTGAATTCATTCAAATTTGTCCAATGACTTTGTGCTTCACCGATATGCCCACGCAGCCTACTAAATAAGAGTAATAATATTAGTAAAAGTTCAACCCGAATATCTATGATCGTTACAGCCACGGACACCATAACTAATAGGGACAGAAATCCAAAACTATCCGAGAATACTGTGATTTTTTCTGCTGTTTTACGTTTGTTTATTCTCCAGTTTCTATCTCGTGTAATAATTTCTTCCATTTGGCGAGAAATTGTTTGTTCCCAATCGTCATATCTAATGAATTCAAATGCTCGTATGTTTTCATTGACCTTGAACAAAACATCTTCTTGAGCTTCAATTTTATCTGCTCCAATGTCTTTCATGATGAGGAAGTTTTTCGCATTAATTGCCATAGATAGGAGACCTAGGAACACTGCGATAACAGTGATTGTCATAGAACTATATGCTGCTATGACTACCAGTATAGAGACTGATAATATTGAGGATAATAAACCCAACACAGACATGCTATAAGCAGATCCGACTCCAGATAAATGAATGATTAAATTAGCTATGTCTTCACTTGGTTCTTTCAATTGCATTTTCCCTGGTAAAGCAAAATATAGCTGAGTAATTTCACGCACTTGACTCCTGTATAGGTTGTATCTGGTAATTGCTTGTATTCGTGTTCGTAAAAGTCTTAAGATTGCCCATGCCAAAAGGATAATTAATGTGGAAGTGAATACTGTGGCACTAACCAAGCTAGGAGTTAAAAAACTTCCTACCCACATTGTAATCGGGTTATTATTGTTGCTATCTAGCAGGAGATATATATTGGTTAATATCAGTGCTTCTAAAATTGGTATCATCAAATTAAGTGCTAATATGACTGAAAACACTTTTTTGTGATTTACAAACACTGACTTTAAGTATGTGCTAATCATGGTTTGTTTAATTCACCGTTGAATGTAGATTAATAAAGTCTAGGTACCGTTCACAGACATTTAAATGATTAGTCTGATAGATTTCGTTGTTTAAGAAGTCGTCTACGTTATTTTGATTGTAAGGTATAGTGTGCGTACCTTTTTGGATAGCTTCTAGAGCGGAGAGTAATTCTGATTGATTGTAGACTGTCCAACAGGCTCCATATTTTTCCCATCGTAATGTGTTGTCTATGAAGTATTTGGGAAATAGGAAAATCTTTTTTAGTAACAGTGCATCGATTACTATGCTTGACATATAGTTTATTACTATGTCTGACCATAGAATTAATTGCGTAGAATGAGAGTTGTCGATTTTTCCAATGTTTGCCAATCTTGAGTCGGACAACTTTTCCCTGGTATGAGGCTTCACTATTAATTTGGTGTAAGGCAAGGAATCCACTTTTCTTAAAGTGTTATAGATTTGGTCAGGGTCACCTTTGTAATTGGATGCTGCATGATCGAAGAAAATTATTTTTAACACAGGCTCATTTTCTAGATTGGATTTAGGAATCATGTTGTGATAGATGGAAATCCAGTCTGGAGTAAATCGAGGTAACCCAATTATTTTCATTTTACTTGGAGATACTCCATGGCGGGTATATTTATCTTGTATATCTGGGGATGCAACGATGAGTTTGTTTATCCAATCCCACTCGTCATTTTTCCAGTCATAATTGTTAGTTTGTGAGCCGTTTGTAGTCCATAAATCACTGGATATGGTGTCGAATCCGTGGGGAACACCTATAATTTTGATTTGATTTATGTTTGATGCAACTTTGATAGAACCATATATAAATCTTTTGATATCGCCATAATCAACTATTATAGATCCGATATTGAAGGATTGGATCATGTTGGAAGCCCAGTTTGGGTCATATAATTTGCTTACTAGCCTGTCATGGACGATATTACGAATCTTTCGAATTATTGTGTTTGCTAGAGGAACGGATTTCACAAGTCGTGTGTTTGGAAGAATGCATACAAATAGATTAAACAGATGATAGGCGAGCGATGGTTTATATAATTGATAGATGTATTCTGTGCAAAATGAGAATTTATTCTTTAGATATTGTATTCGAAAATCCTTCATGTCGAATTCAGAATTAATGCATGTTAGGATTATAGATCGGTTGTTGTTCAATGCGTGGTCTACTATGGGTAGCATGTGGTCTAGATCGTTAAAGCTTCTAAATATGAACAATATAGGTTTCATTTAAGACTCAGTTAGTAAATTTGATAGAAGTTGCAACGTGATTTCTTGATTAATAATAGTTTAATTCAATATAAATTCCTTCCTGAGAAGGCTTATAGTATTTAATCTGGTTCCGTGACCTGGAAAAGCTATCCATAATACTCGAATCACTTCGCTGTTTATGATTCCATCTGAATACAATTTGGCACAGTTTTTTCGAATATAGTCTACATCGTTCCTAGAGAATGCTTCTGACTCCAATATAGTTTTAACGTTGGAATGAAACTGGAATCGTTTATATGTTTGTGAATCATCTGTGATGAGAATGATTTGTTCATTTGATTGTTTTCTAAATTCTTCTACTGCAGCCCCTGTTCTGGAGAAGACCACAGTAGGCAATAGATTAAAATCTGTAATCGTCTCTAGAACATTTAAAGGTTCTTCTGGTCGATTTATATTATTTTCTCCGATAGAAAATTGCTCTATCCATTCTAAGACAGTTAGCCAGTTTTCATTGGTGGCGGTCTCTCCGCTTAACATAATTACACTTGATCCTATATCAATACTATGGGACAGACTCATAATTTCACTCAAGGTAGGTCTTCGATCGTATATAAAAGATTCTAGGTTTTCAGTAGCCATGATCAAAAATTTGCCGTGTTTTTTGGTTTCATGAGAGATTTTCAATACGGCATCATATAGATCGGATCCTCCAACTTCTGCTGCTAAATCTCCTCTGTCAATCATGATGCCATCTGAGACCTTTGCAATTGCTGAGCAATTTTTATAACCAATATTGTTTTCAATTTTTGAGATAAGAATCTTATCTGGAATTAATTGCTGCATTCTTTTTATAGTGTCGGGTGACTGAATAAAAGATAATCCTACAGCATCAAAATTCATCTTTTTTACCTTATTGTAAAATGCGCTGTAAATTTCAATTTGTTGTTCTTCATTGTATTCAGAGTAAGGTATGTTTAAACCTTTTTTGGGTTCTAACACAAAGTCTTGTTCAGATACTCCAGAAATATGTGTTGGGCCTAAGATGACTTGATTAAATATAAATTGGCCATCATTAATGGAGAATATTTCGGGTGAATGCGAAGTTCTAGGAATAACATTAGATATTTGTATTCCGGGGCTTGTATATTCATTGGACGGTTCATAAAATGTTACAGTTTCTCCTTTACGGATCGAAATTGATTCTAAATTTTGGGTTCGGGGCTTGATTCCAGGAAAGTCAAATAGTATGACTGCGTCAGGATTTATGTCTTTGATGTCATTCATGACTTTGTCATGCCAATCCAAAGTATTATGACTACCGTTTAGTCGTATTATCGAGGTATGCTGGAGGATTACTTTAAGAGATTCTATGTCGCAACAGGCGGGTCCGATTGTGGGCAGGTACTTGATCATGATTCAAATAGGTCCTTTTTAAAATTATTTACCAAATGTGATATTAAGCCTTCGTCCAAGTGCTTATATGGGGTGCCGTTAGTTATTGCTTTTCTGCATTCGGTGCCAGAAATATTTTGTTTACTGATACTTTGCCTATACTCTTCGCAACAGTCGAGGATAGTGACTTTCTTACAGCTTGTGCAGTAATATGCTCCTGGAATAGTAAAAACTTTTATATGTAACGAGGATTTGATTTCGGTCATGAAATTCACAGCAGCTTCTGGAGGAAAGAGGTTTTCTGCTCCTGCATGATCTCTGCCGACAGAAAAATGTGTGAATCCCAAATTTTGTCTAATCAATGCATGATGTGCCGCTTCTTTTGGACCCGCATAATACATATCTGAGAATACAGGCATATAGTATAGATTAGAATTGGGGAGAATATTGTCAATCACATATTGGTAGGACTCTTCAAGTACTGTCATTAAAGTATCCCCGGGTTTTTTGATACCTACTACGGGATTAATGATTACGTGATCGCATATTTCTAATAGATGGTGGATTATTTTAATATGGCCGTTATGGGGTATGTTCCTCGTTTGAAATGCGCACACTGTGGTGCCTGCAGACTTTAAGGCTGAAACAAATTTTCTGACATTGTCATTATGTGTTCTGATCGCCTGGGCTCGTTTTGTTATTGAAGGCATAGCATTTAAAAATCGATTTCCAAATGCCATAAAATTTCTATGACCTATATATTTGTTATTTGAACGAAATAAACTTTCAGCGATCAAAGATTCATCTATTGTGTAAACACTATTTTCATCTGGATATGCAGGTAGCAAAACAGGGATATAGCTAGATTCAGGAGTGTATTCATTAGCATTTAATATTTTATGTACTTCTTCTACTGTATCCAGGACATTTTTTTGCGGATTATAGATCCCTGATAGTAAGCCTCCTATTCTAAGATCTCTAATCCATCCTATTTCAAGATTTTGTAATTTTATGTTTATATCGACTGTCAATTTTAAATTTCCCTGATGATTTTTTCTGCTAGAGTTTCGACTTGTAGCAAAAAAGAATCTAGGTTTCCATTGTTGGTTAATTTGAGGACATTATCTAGGTTGTAGTTTGGGGAAATATCTTTGCCAACAATGTTACTTGTTTCTTTGTAGGTTGGGTGTGTTGCCTCTAAAATATCCATAGGTCTACTTACATGAACGAACAAGGTTGGACATTGTTCGTTGATTGATTTGGCTAATTTTTCATCCATGTAAACAGAGGAACAAATTGTGCTAAGTTCCTGTTTTATGATGATGTAGGAGATGCCGCTGATGCGCATTACTTGTTTTTGTCTGTCCTGAAATTCAAATCCTAGGTCAGTGCTAACATGGTCTCGGACATCATCTCCATCGATGATAAGAGTGAAAAGATTTGCAGAAGTCAGACATCTATTGAGATGATTGGAGGCCGTGGTTTTTCCGCTTCCAGATAACCCTACAAACCATATCCTAGGTGTGTTTGAGATTAGCATGGTTTATTTACTGTACATTCCTGCGATGGTCCCGCTGATTTTGCTGTATCTGTAAATTAGGACATCTAATAATTTGTTTTTATGATTCTTATTGCTATTCATTTGCAAAATATCTACGATTCCTGAAAATATTTCACGAGCTAACAACTTAGGAATCGCAGAATAATTTATCAACCCCAGGTTTTTCATGGCGAATGATTCTCTTTTGAACCTATGCCGTATTTGTTGATTGTTTTCATAATGACTGTGAATAATGGGAGAAGATGGTTCATAGAAGACTGAAAAGCCATTTTGCATCCAATATCTTGCCCATTCTATGTCTTCTTGTCCTGTTAAAGTTTCGTCGAATTTGTGGGCTAACCAATCTTTTTTTCGCAGACAAGAATTTGCATTATGGGAAAAATAATTTGAATCTGTATGTAATTTGGCTTTATCTGGAAAGATTCTTATCAGGTCTTTGTATTCTGAATAACGAGAATCTGAATCACCGACTTGTTTGCCGTACACCATGGCAATGTTTGGGTCTTGCAGAGGATTTATCAAATTTTCAATCCATTGGTTATGCAATGGTTTAGTGTGAGCCGAAACCAGAATTAGGATTTCCCCTTTGGCTATTTCGATACCTTTGTTTAAGGAATATCCGAAAGTAAACTCTGTTTTCTTGATTCGAACTATTTGGTCACAGTATTTGGCCGCTAGAGCTACTGTGTTATCTGTAGACTCTGAATCTACAAGGATTATCTCAGTATTTGTGATTGTTTGAGACCGAATAGCTTTAAGAAGAGTCTCTATGTACTCAGCTTCATTGTAGGTCCGTATTATGATAGAAACTAATGGAGAAATGATCATAAGAGACCTAATCCAACAAGCAAGTTGTTCAGAGTGCTTTCGTGTACTTTATCCCAAGATGCTGGACTACTATTAGAGTTATGGGGTGCTAATAATACATTGTTGAAACTCCTAAGAGCGCTATTTTGTGGGAGTGGTTCTCTTTCGAATACATCTAATGCTGCACCGCTTATTTGATCACTTTTGAGAGCTCCTATCAATGCGTTTTCGTCTATTAATGGTCCTCTAGCAGCGTTAATAATAAATGGTTTTTTGCTCATGTTATTGAATTCAGCCGTTGATAAAATATGAAAACTAGACTCGTTCAAATCGCAATTAAGAGTTATAAAATCGGATTCGGATATAAGACGATCCATTGAAACTAGTTGTGTTCTTGTCTGTTCTAGGAAATGCTTTGGAGGTTTTTGTGGGTCATATCCGAGAATTGTTATCCCAAAAGGTTGGGCTTTTTGAGCTATAGCTTTGCCTATGTTACCTAGTCCAATGATGCCCAGGGTGCATTCTGACATAGATATGAGATTCCTTTTTTCCCATATGTTGTTTTTGACATCTAAGTCCATTGTATGTAGTTGTCTAGCAAATACTAATATGTAACCTAATACAGTATCTGATACTGGATTTGTGAAAGCATTAGGGGTGTTGAATACTTGGATATGTTTCTGATTAGCATATTCTTTATCTATCGAATCTATACCGGTCCCCCATTTTGAAATCACTGTTAATTTGCTAGCGGCATCGATAACTGCAGGAGTGAATCTATCATCACCACATATTGCCCCGTCGATATTTCCAATAACTTCGAGTAATTCATATTCTTCAAGGCGTTCTGTAACTTTGGGGACAACGGGTTCTAAGTCATATTGTGCGAAAACTGGGAGATATTTTTCTAACACAGGCTGAAAATAGGGAGCTGATATCAATATATGCTTTTTCATGGTTATTAAGAGCTTTGGTTTATATAACTTAGAGTTAAGGGGTCTTTTTTCATAAGTTCTGTGACTAGAGCGAGATCTTCAATATCATCTACTGCATGGCTATCGTGTTCACTTTGAATCATTTTCACTTTGTAACCATGCTCCATGAATCTGTTCATATCTATTGATTCTGCAATTTCTAAAGGGGTAGGTTCTAGTTGAGTATATAATTTGAGACTATCGCGAGTGAATGGGATTATACATACTTGCTTATATTTCGGTTCACTGAATAAATTGGTTTGGTCACTTAGATATGGGATCGGACTTCGAGACATATAAATTGCATTGGATTGAAGATCAGTAACAACTTTAATTGTGTTGGGGTTCAAGAAGTCATCATAATCTATGATACGCTTCATAAGGTTAGTACATATAATGGATGAATCTTCCACCATGGGTTGCAATGCTAAATCTACCATGTTTGGGTAGGTCATGGGTTCGTCTCCTTGAACCATTACAATGAGTTCAGAGTTTAAAGACTCAGCAGCTTCAGCAGTTCTGTCACTAGCACGCTGGTGTTCGGATGATGTCATTATGGCTTTCCCTCCTAAATCCGTGACTGCATCATGAATCTCTTTATCACATGTGGCTACGTAGACTTCAGAAACTACTTTTGACATCGAGACTCTTCGGCGCACGTGTTCTATCATAGGTAATCCCAAAATATCTGCTAACGGTTTACCAGGAAATCTACTGGAACCCATTCGTGCTGGTATTATGGCTACTGCATCCATTAATTCCTCCTATGAATCTATTATTATTGTGTCCAACCATTCTGTATTGGACATATACCAATCAATAGTCATTTCGATTCCATGTTCAAAGGACACTTTAGGAATCCATTTCAGTATCTTATGCGCTTTAGTGATATCCGCGTAAGTAGATGTAACATCGGCATTATGTCTAGGCACATATTTTTTTTGAGCAGTTTTTCCAAGTTTATTTTCTATAGTGGCTATAACTTGATTAACGGATACCGGATTATTTGAGCCAAGGTTGAATATTTCGTAACCTACCTGCTGAAGACTTTTTATTGTTCCTTCTGCAACGTCGTTGACGTGTGTGAAATCTCGGGTTTGGTTGCCATCGCCAAAAATTGTTAATGTACTGTTTTCATTAATTAGTTTTATAAATTTAAATATGCTCATGTCTGGGCGTCCGAACTGCCCATAAACAGTAAAGTATCTATTAATGCTGATGTCTATGCTATATTGAGCGTGGTATGAGTGGCATAGTAATTCTGCAGATTTCTTAGATACAGAATAAGGTGTAAGTGGAAGATCTGTAGGATTTGTTTCGTCTATCAGAATGGAATTTGTTTCACCATATAAACTAGAGGTAGAAGCTAATACGAATTTTGGTGTATTACTTAACCTAGAAAGTTCCAATAGGTTTAATGTTCCGATAATGTTTGTGTCCAGATAAGCGTGAGGATCTAATAAAGATTGTCTCACCCCTGCTCTTGCTGCTAAATGAATTATTCCTGTTAATTTACAATTTGCAAATTTGGCAAGTGCTGACTGATTCAATATATCCATATTATGGAATTCGAATAGCTTGTGATGTTTGAGTTCCTTTAATCGAATATGTTTGATTGCAGGATCATAAGAGTTGTTAATTGAATCAATTCCTATGACTTTGTGGCCAGAATCTATCAATTGAGTACAAACCTGTGTTCCTACAAAGCCGACGGCGCCTGTGACTAAATAAGTTTTCATTAGAGTTTAATCACATGTGACTTATTACCTGTGGCATTGGCAGTCGCATTTCGGGTGTCCAAAATGCATTTGCTATGTTTGACCACCCAGTTCCAGTCATAGTTGTTATGGTTAGTTGCGATCACCACGCAATCATATTCAAGCAGGTTCGATTCATTCATTGGTATAGATGACATATTGAAATGTTCGTATTTCAAAATTGGAATATGAGGATCGTTATAAGACACCAACGCTCCTTTTTCTTTTAAAATGTCTATTACGTCCAAAGATGGAGATTCTCTGAAGTCAGAAACATTGGGTTTGTAAGCGATTCCTAGTATCAGAATCTTTGATTTTTTCAATGCCTTACCATATTCATTTAAGATATCCGCAATTTTGTTTACTACATAATCTGGCATACTTGTATTCACTTCTGTGGCTAACTGTATAAACCTTGCATTGTAATTTAAGGTTTTTAACTTCCATGCAAGAAATTGAGGATCTACTGGGATGCAATGACCACCTAGACCTGGGCCTGGATAGAAAGCTGTGAACCCAAAAGGTTTTGTTGCTGCGGCATTTATAACTTCCCAAACATCTATATCCAAATGGTTACACATTATAGCTATTTCATTAACCAATCCTATATTTGTTGCTCGATAAGTGTTTTCGAGAAGTTTCACCATTTCCGCTACTTTAGTGGATGATACTGGAACCATGGTTTGAATTGCGGATGTATAAAGAGAGAGTCCAATTTCAGTGCAAAGTTTGGTGATACCTCCTAACACTTTTGGTGTATCAGTAACTGTCCATGTTTGATTATTTGGGTCAATTCGCTCAGGTGAAAAAGCAACGAAAATATTTTTTCCAATTTCTAATGTTCCATTTCCAGAATTCTCTAACATTGGGACTATGATTTCCTCAGTAGTGCCTGGGTAAGTAGTGCTTTCTAGTACAACAAGCATATCTTCATGGACATACTTAGAGATTGAGTTGGTTGCATTTATTATGAATGAGACATCTGGATCTTTGGTTTTACTGACTGGAGTAGGCACACAGATTATTACACAATCAGATGTTGCTAGGTAGGAATAGTCTGTGGTGGCTGTAAGTGTGCCTCCATTGCTAGCTTTAGGAGATAAACTCTTGAGACTTTCTGAAGAAATGTCAGCAATGTAGGATTTGCCTAAGTTAATTGCATTGACTCTTGATTCATCGTTATCTATTGTGCACACACTGAAACCAGCTGATGCAAATGCAACGGCAAGAGGTAACCCAACATATCCTGCACCGATAACGGAAATTTGGGCTGTTTTGTTCTCAATTTTATTTTTTAGATCAGAATGCATATTATTTAGATATAGGATTTGGCAAAGCTCCGCCATTTGCTGGCATGGAGCTTTGGTTATGTGACGAAACCGGAGCTGGCGCTTCAACGAGAATCGTTTTATTTCTGAAGTGGAACACTAATTAGTTGTATAAGTTTTGACTGGACGGTTTCGTCCTCTTGTCCTCCTTGTGTTAGTTTTGGCGGTTATATTAGAAGGTTCGTAAGGTGCTAAAGAGAACCAGTTGACTTCTGCCTTGATCTCTTTCCCCATAAAGTCAATGAGAATTCGGACTCTTGTTTTATCAGACATAGAATGTTGCACTACAGTGCCAATGGTTGATAAACCGTATGATTCCAAAAGAACTTTATCTCCTATGTTATAAGTTCTCCAAACTCCTTCTTGCCGGTTTATTTCATTTACTTTATCCTGCAGCCTTTCCATAAAATTATCTGGTATTTTCGCTGGTTCGCCATCTTCTCTGAGGAAATCGATTATGCCTCTGATTCTATTTAGTTTTGGCGAAGCTTCCTCAAAATTCAATATTTGCACGAACATGTATCCGTGAAATAAAGGTTTAAGGCTCCATTTACTTATATTATTGACATGTTTAAGCATAGGGTAGTAGGTTTTAATACCACAGAACGATAGCTCTTGTTGTATATAACTTTCATCGTTACTACGTATTTTTAGGATGTACCACAAAGGGATCATTAACTACCCTCAACAGGCTTGCCATCTAGAGTAAAAGCCACTATTTTCCCCCCAGGGACACTAGGTTTTAGGATACTGAAAGCATTTTCGATTGACCCCATCTCTGCAAAGAATATTTTGTCAAAGTCTCGGAGTGCACTTTTTGTCATTTTATTTATGGGCATTCCTAAGAATTTTTGCCCTTGGTCCGGATTGAGAGCAAATGTTTCTATATCTTCAATGCCGTGATTCTTAAGTGCCAAATAGACTAATTCAGCAAAATCACCATTGCCTATGATGGCTATCCTAGATTCAAGGTTAAGGGAAGTGAGTGTGAGATCTGTTCTTATAGATTCCTTAATAACATTATAGTTAGATATAGTTCTGATAATATATTTTTGAGTCAGATTGATTTTATGGCTTATTCCTTCCGGAGTTAGATTGTAAAGCCATCTTTTCCAGCCAGCTTGGGAAGCTTTTATATATCCTTTTTGTGCTAGATTTTTTATAAGAACGTTAGTTA
>CEQQ01111507.1_pt1 | contig 34322 bp, 35 predicted proteins | sample 531041 | NCBI WGS metagenome assembly CEQQ01 (sample SAMEA2621222, study PRJEB7988) | marine metagenome | biome: marine biome (ENVO:00000447); feature: deep chlorophyll maximum layer (ENVO:xxxxxxxx); material: "saline water (ENVO:00002010), including plankton (ENVO:xxxxxxxx)" | depth 150 m | reverse complement strand
GAGGTTGTCCTGGTTGATCTGGTTGCATAGGTTGTTGTCCAGGGTGCATAGGAGGTTGTCCTGGTTGGCCATGTTGGCCATGTTGGCCGGGTTGCATAGGAGGTTGTCCAGGAAGAGGAGGTAGTTTTTGCTGTCCTGGTTCTAAGGATTCTCCTGGTTGCATTGGAGGTTGTCCGGGTAAAGGAGGTAATTCTTGTTGGCCAGGCTGCATGGGTTGCCCTGATTGAACAGAAGGAGCACCAGTTTGAGGGGTATCTGAACAAGATATAAATAATAATAGTATTAGTACTATACTGAATATCTTGATTTTCGATTTATTTATAATAAGCATTTATTTATAAGTTATTACTATCGATGGTTTTACTTTTTTAGTTAGATCTATTTTAAAATTTGAGCACATTATGTATATCTATGTTTTAATACTCCACGATTAATTACGTTTTACATAAAATGTGGAGCGGGAGACCGGATTCGAACCGGCGACAGCCTGCTTGGAAGGCAGGAACTCTACCGCTGAGTTACTCCCGCATATAATGCTAAAATTATACTATGAAATTAAATCTTTTATCTTCATTAAATAATATTTTAATAAATCTGTTATGACAGTGCCTATAAATTTATTGCCTTATGATATTGAATCTGCAAAAAATAAGCTTGTAGTTGTCACGGGTTCTAATAGTGGTATTGGTAAAGAAATAGCCAAATCTTTTGTTGATTATGGAGCTAAAGTTATTATTGCTTGTAGGAATGAGCAATCTGCTTCGGAAGCTAAAGAATATATAGGATTAAATTCAGAATTTATTTATTTAGACCTAACTGACGTTGATGCGATATATAAATTTGTTGATGAAGTACATACTAGATATGGAAATATTGATATATTGATTAACAATGCAGGGGTGTTGAGACCGCCTTTTACGCGAACAAAATCAGGTTTAGAATTAACTTTTGCTGTTAACTATATTGGTTATTACTCATTGTCGTTATTAATGATTCCTTTAATGAAGAATGTTTTAGGGTCCCGAGTAATTAATATGTCTAGCATTTCTCAATACAGCGTAAAGTATATTAACTGGGATAATATAAATTCAGATAAAAACTATAACAAAAATCAAATATATGCTTTGACTAACTTATTTAGAATGATGTTTACGATTGAATTAAACAAACGATTGAGTAACTCCAATTCTAGTATCGTTTCTTTAGCATGCCATCCTGGGGTTTCTATAACTAATATCGTAAGGAATCTTCCTAAATTTATTAGTAATCCTATAATGGTAAAGTTGCTAAATCGGTTCTTGTTCCAACCCCCAGATAAAGCTTCAAAACCTGCTCTTGCGGCTTCTTTAAATTCTAATATTCACGGCGGTGACTTTGTTGGATTAGACACTCGAAAACAATATAAAGGAAACCCAGCTATTGTTACCCCGAATGAATTGGCATTTGATAAAGAATTGAGACAAAAGTTATGGGATATATCGGTAGAAATAACGGGTATTGATTTGAATTAGTTACGCCTTACCGCTTATAGACTTTAATGAAGGGTGTACGAATCTGTGGGTTTTCATATTAGCTAGTTGTTCGTATGATCCGAATATTTCTTCAACGTTACCTTCTATAAGGTCTAATGGTTCTTTAGGAGAATCATCTTTGTCATATATTCTTCTAATCTTATAGTCAGTATATCTTTCAGCTGGAATCCTTCCTGTACTCCTGATCATGTCCCTGAAGGTTGAAGGCTTCATTAATTGGCCATGCATTGCTCCAGCAGATGTGGATATACTTTCGTTAATCAATGTTCCACCTAAGTCATTAACCCCAGCATTTAATAGTAATTGAGACATTTTATCGCCTTCTTTAACCCAAGACGCTTGTATATTGGGGATATGGTTATTTAACATTATTCTTGATACAGCATGAACTTTCATGACTTCTGTTCCAGTCGCCCCCATTCTGATATCTGGGATAGATTTTTGTACAGACATAGGGGCCTCAGAACTTACAAAACTTAAAGGTACAAATTCAGTAAACCCATGGGTTTCACGTTGTATATTCCTTATAGTGTCAATATGGTTAGCAATGTGCATATTATTTTCTACATGTCCAAACATAATCGTTGAAGTCGTTGGGATTCCTAGTTTATGGGCTGTTTTAATTACTTCGATCCATTGATCTTTTGTAATTCTTCCAAGAGATATTTTGTCCCTTATTTCTTGATCTAATATTTCCGCTGAAGTTCCGGGCAAACTTCCTACCCCAGCGTTTTTCAGATCATTTAAATAAGATTCTATACTTGATTTTGATCTAATGGAACCATAAAGAACTTCCTCAGGGGAAAATCCATGTACATGCATGTCAGGCAACTCTTTCTTAATGGCTTCACATATTTTGACATATAAATCTCCTTCCATTTTAGGAGGTAAGCCAGCTTGTACGCATACTTCGGTTGCTCCGTATTTATATGCTTGCCTAGCTTTTTCTACTATCATTTCAGTAGGTAAAAAATAACCTTGTTCTTCTCTGTGATCACGACTAAAGGCACAGAAACCACAACGTTTTACGCAGACATTTGTAAAATTTATATTCCTATTTACAACATATGTAACAATATCGCCGACAGTTCTTTTCCTTAGTTCATCGGCAACCATCAACGTAGCTTGGTATTCGAGGCCTTTTGATTCTAATAATTCAAAAGCTTGATCAGGGGTTATATCTTTTCCTGACAGTGCAATATCTAATATTTGGGCAATCGATTTATCTATATTGGAAATAAGCTTATTTAATTCTAAATTTTCAATTTGGTACATACTTGTTGATTCCTTCTTTTGCGTATCCAGAATTATCAGATATTTTTGCTATATTTTCTATTATATCTTTTGGGAGATATTTTTTGGTATCTATAAAATATTCAGGATATATTGGTAAGCGTGGGATTAATTTGAATCCTTTTGATTCTGTTTTATCTTTTAATGAGGTTAAAGTTGGCCATGGTGACTCAGGGTTAACGTAATCTATTGTTATGGGAGAAATTCCACCCCAGTCATTAATACCGGCATCTAAATAGATTTCAAAATTATGGGAAGATAAATTTGGAGGAGCTTGGATATTCATATCCGGCCCTAAGATTAGTCTCGCCATAGATATTGTCCATAACATATCAATCGTTTCAGCATCATTTTTATTAGACATTGGGGTATTTGGCTTAGATCTGAAGTTTTGAATTATGACTTCTTGTATATTGCCATACAGCTTATGTAAATCCCGTATTTCAAATAGTGATTCTATTCTGTCTTCAAGTGTTTCTCCAATTCCAATTAATAAACCTGTTGTAAACGGTATGTTTAATTCCCCTGCATTTTGTATGGTTTTTATTCTAGCAATAGGTCTTTTGCTAGGAGCAAATTCATGAGGCCCTCCGGGCTGATAGAGTAACTCACTAGTACTTTCAAGCATTAGCCCTACTGAAGCATTGTATTTTTTAAGTTCACTTAATTCGGTTTTACTCATTGTGCCTGGATTGGCGTGAGGTAATAAAGTGGAGTTTTCAATGACTAATTTACACATATCTGTTACGTATTCAAGAGTTGTTTTGTATCCTCTTTCCTGTAACCATATTTTTGCTTCTTCAAACCTTAATTCTGGCCTTTCTCCTAAAGTGAATAAAGCTTCCGTACAACCTGCTTTTTCACCTTTTTTCACCACTTCTAATATTTCTTCAGGGCTCATGTAAAGATTTTTTACATCGTCAGGATCTTTTCTAAATGTACAGTAGCCACAATAATCTCTACATAATTGGGTCAATGGGATGAATACTTTTGGAGAAAAAGTTATTTTATTACCTTTACCTTTATCTCTGATAATTGACGCTGACGAACACAGAGCATCGATGTTTTCGGTTATATCCTTTGATAAGGATATAGCTTCATCCTTTGTGATAGCTGAGTTATCTAAACTTCTATATAAAGTTTTTTCAATTTTTTGATGATTAGAATTCATACGTAATGTTACTTTAATTCTCCCCAATTCGCGCCTATATTCATTTCTACAGTTAGTGGTACTGATAAAGAGACAGCATTTGGCATTAATTCTGTAATTATTGATTCCATCTGTTCTATTTCATTATTTGGAACATCGAATATCAATTCATCATGAACTTGTAATGTCATCAAAGATTTTAGATTCAATGTATCTATTCTTTGTTGTATGTTAATCATTGCTATTTTTATAATGTCTGCTGCAGTGCCTTGAATAGGCATATTAATAGCTGCTCTTTCTGCTTGGCTACGTATTCTATGGTTAGATGAATTAATGTCATTTAAATATCGACGTCTTCCTAATAGTGTTTCAACATAGCCATTACTCCTGCATTTTTCTTTTACTTCGTCTAGATATTTTTTTATCCCAGGATATTTTTCAAAATATATTTCAATGAATTTTTTACCTTGTTTTTGCGTCAGATCTGTTTGACGGGTAATTCCATGGGCACTTAATCCATATATAACTCCGAAATTCAGAATTTTAGCTATTCTGCGCATATCAGAAGTTACTTCACTTATAGGAATATTATATACCAATGCACTAGTTGCACTGTGTATGTCTTCACCATTTTGAAATGCGTTAATAAGGCCTGAATCTTTAGAGAAATGTGCTAGTACACGTAGTTCTATTTGAGAATAGTCAGCAGATATTAATGACCATGTAGCCGTGTCCTTTGATATAAAGGATTCACGAACTCTTCGCCCTAATTCTGATCTTACGGGTATGTTTTGTACATTTGGATCATTACTTGATATTCTTCCTGTCGCCGTCCCAGTTTGTCTATATGAAGTGTGAACTCTGTTTGTTTCTGTATTTAATAGTTCTGGTAAAGAATCTACATAAGTAGATTTAATTTTAGACATTTCTCTGTATTCAAGTATGCTATTCAATACATCATATGATCTTGGGTCTGCGGTTTCGGCTTCTCCGCGGTCTAATTTTGACTTTAATTCATCTAGTGATTGAGCATCTGTAGAGTGACCACTTTGTATTTTTCGTGTTGGAGGTAAATTTAATTCAGAAAATAATATGTCGCTTAATTGCTTTGGGGAATTCAAATTAAATTCATGGCCTATTAGAGTAAACATCTCTGATTCAATATTTTTCAATTGATCCCCTAAAGTTTTGGACATTTCATGCAGTAGTGGAATATTTAAAGAAACTCCATTTTGTTGCATTTTTATTAGTATCTGAATTAGTGGGATTTCTACTTCATCGTATAGTTTTGTAATATTTTTTTCGCTAAGTTCAGTTTTTAATAAGGGATATAATTTTTCTGTATAGTACGCATCAGCTGCAGCATATGGTGCAGCATCCTTTATAGGGACTTCGTCCATTGTTATTTGACTCCGTCCTTTACCGATTAAATTAGTGATAGGAGTCATTTCTTCGCCAAAACATTCTAAAGTTAGTTGTTTTAATCCATAATTTCTCCTGCCACTAAGATGGGCTGCAATCATAGTGTCAAATTGAAGATTTGATACCGTAATACCATTTTGCTTCAGGACACTTATATCATAATTGGCATTATGCGCCCGGATTGGGATTTTAGGATTTTCAAATATTGGTTTAATATTTTCAATAATAATATTTTTACTTAATTGGCCGGGTTCATTATGTCCTACAGGAATGTACCAAGTATTCCCATTTGGTATTGAAATTGATATACCTACTAAATCACAAGTCATGGGATTTAATCCTGTTGTTTCAGTATCAAAAGAAAACCCATTTTTTGTAGATATTTCGTTCGTTAGGTTTGTTAACTCATTCTGTGATGTCACCAAAGTGTATTTAATGGATGTAGATTTAGGAATCAAACTGGTTTGAATTTCTTCAAGAGAATCTTGTGTGGGATCTATATTTGATAGTTTAGGGATAATTGAATTAAATTCTAATTCTGTTAAGAATTTTATTACGTCATCGGAATTGAAGTCTCCGAATTTAGTCGTTTCTAAATCTAATTGAATTGGAACGTCTGTAACAATTTTGGTTAAATTAATACTTCTTGATAAAAGATCTTTATTTTCTATCAGGGACTTTTGGGCTTTTGGAGGAGTTATTGAGTCAATATTCGAATATATATTTTCTATTGATCCAAATTGTGTAAGAAGTTTTATTGCAGTTTTTATGCCTATTCCTGGTACTCCGGGGATATTATCTGAAGAGTCACCTTGTAAAGCCTTTATTTCGGACACATATTCTGGCCCTAGTCCATCGAATCTTTCTCGTACTGCATCTATGTCATATAAAGATTTTTTTTGATTCGATCCACTCATATATACATGAATTGTTTCTGTAACTAACTGAAGAGTATCGGAATCTCCTGTCAAAATTAGTGTATCCAAATTTTCTGATTCAGCTTGTTTGGATAATGTGCCTAATAAGTCGTCTGCTTCAAATCCTTCTAATTCATAAATAGGCACATTAAATGCCTTCATCAAATCACGTACTCTATCAAATTGGCCTCTTAATTCTGGTGGAGTTGGGGGCCTATGGGCTTTATACTCATCAAACATTTTATGTCGAAAAGTTGGTTTTGGTAGATCAAATGTGATGGCAACATGACTTGGTTTCCAATCATCTATTGATTTGATGAAGGCATTTGTAAAGCCATAGACCCCTCTCACGTCTTCACCCGTACTTGAGACTGTCAAAGGACGTTGAATTGCATGGAAAGATCTATGAACAATTGCATGTCCATCTATAAGAATTAAAAGATTTTTAGGAGTTTCAGTTTTTACCATCTTGTTACAGATTATACATCTATAACCTTATATTCTGGTATATGATTGGCATTCAGAAAGTATTTCGGTTACCATTTTTGCATCTTTCCCTTCAGCGTATATTCGCATTAGAGGTTCTGTTCCGGAGAATCTTATTAATCCCCAGTAGTTATCTTGTAAGATGAATTTGTAACCATCTTGGTCATCTATTTTGACTACAGGTATTCCGGCTATTGATTTCGGATATGTTGAGGAAACTTTTTCTATTATCTGTACCTTGTTTTTAGGATCAAATTCAGTATCTATTCTTGAGTAATGATGTGGTCCGACTATTTCTTCTAAATCAATGATTAATTCTGACGGATTCTTTTCTGTTAATGCCATCATATTTAAAATCATCAATCCTGATAATATTCCGTCTCTTTCTGGTATATGACCTTTAAAGCCGTAGCCTCCACTTTCTTCACCTGCAACAATAGCATTTTCCTCCATCATTACAGGTCCTAAATATTTAAATCCAACAGGGGTATTTATAACTGGAATTTTGTTTATTTCACCTAATTTTTCTATCATTGAAGTCATCGTTATAGACTTGACGATTGGACCAGACATTTTTAAGTCTCTAGTCAAATGATTACATATTAGGGCAAATGTATGTAGTGTTGATATGTAAGTTCCTTCTTCGTCCATAATCCCAAGACGGTCAGCATCTCCGTCTGTTGCTAATCCCACATCTCCATTCAACTCAATTATTTTATCTTTTAATGGGGTTAAATTTGATTCTATGGGTTCTGGTTGCACCATGCCCGGGAAGTCAGTATTGATTTCAGATCTGATTTCAAATGTTTTTGTAGAGCCACCTTCGAGCAACTTTGAAATATAATTAGCTCCGGCTCCATGCATTGAATCTATTACAACATTTAATCCAGAGTCTCTAATTAATTTTAAGTTAACCATTCCTGCTATATGATTCATATAAGAAGGTTCGGGATTTATTTTTTCGATTAACCCAATATCTAAACCTTTTTTAATTGATATAGATGAAATTTCTTGTGAAATTTCTACCTCAGATATAAAATCTTCTAACTTGGATACGATATCAGGAGAAGCACTTCCACCATACCCTGGCTTGAACTTGAATCCATTCCAATTTGGAGGGTTATGGCTTGCTGTGATTACGATTCCTGCCGCACATTCACGTTGTACAAGGTTATAACTTACAACAGGAGTAGGGGCTGGTCTATCACATAATATTACAGGAATATTATTTCCGGCTATCACTTCGGCGACAGATTGAGCAAATTCTTCAGAGTTTAACCTAGTGTCATATCCTATTATTAACCCTGAATAATCATAGTTATTAGATTTTAAATAATTTGCAACACCTTGAGCACATATTCTTACATTCTCAAATGTATAATCTTCACCAATTATTGCCCGCCATCCATCAGTGCCGAATTTTATTGCCACTTAATTTCCTTTAATTATGGATTTTATAAGTTTGCATCTTTTCTTATTGCTTCAGATTTATTAAGTCTTTCCCATGGTAAATCTATGTCATTTCTACCAAAATGCCCATATGCAGCAGTTTGCTGGTATATAGGGTTTCTTAGTTCCAAGTCTCTTATAATAGCTCCTGGTCTTAAATCAAAATGAGTATCTATAAGCTCTTCAATTTTTCCATTTGGTATTTTGTTGGTACCAAAAGTCTCGACTGCTATTGAAGTAGGAGCAGCTATGCCTATTGCATAAGATACTAATACTTCTACTCTATCAGCCACTCCAGAAGCAACTAAATTTTTTGCTACCCAACGAGATGCATATGCTGCCGATCTGTCTACTTTTGTAGGATCTTTTCCTGATAAAGCACCTCCACCATGTCTTGACATGCCTCCGTAAGTGTCAACAATTATTTTTCTTCCCGTTAAACCTGTGTCACCAACTGGGCCGCCTATGACGAACCTTCCGGATGGGTTAACAATAAATTTAGTGTCTTTTAACAATTCTGCAGGTATGGTTGGTTTTGCAACTTTTTCAATTAAATCATTGAAGATCGTCTCATTGTCTATATCTGCAGAATGTTGGTTACTTAATAAAACAGTATGAACCCTTACTGGAGATCCTTTTGAATATTCAACGGTCACTTGTGATTTTCCGTCAGGTCTTAAATAAGGCACTTCACCTGATTTACGTACTGACGCTAACTTTTGAGTCAATTTATGAGCTAAATGAATGGGTAAAGGCATGTATTCAGGAGTCTCATTACATGCAAATCCCATCATCATACCTTGATCCCCTGCACCTAGATTCTCGATTTCGTGGTCTATGTGGTCATTTCGTGCTTCTAAAGATGTGCTAACACCTTTAGAAATATCCTGAGATTGCTCGTCTACTGCAACCATGACCCCGCAAGACTTGTAATCAAAGCCATATGTAGGATCAGTGTATCCGATAGATTTTATAGTTTCTCTTACTAGAGCTGGGATATCAACAGATCCACTCTTTATCGATATTTCTCCCATTACTACTACTAGCCCAGTAGTACATGATACTTCACATGCTACTCGAGCATTTGGGTCGAGCCGTAGCATTGCATCTAGAACTCCATCAGATATTTGGTCACTTATCTTGTCAGGATGACCCTCTGTCACTGATTCTGAAGTGAATAGATATGAAGATGATTCCATAAATGTAGAACTCATTCTGTATTTCTCCCTAATTATTTAAATTTGATTCAAAGTTATGTGCCTACATCCCAACTTTGTAGGTATTTTTCTTGTTCTTCAGTTAACTCGTCAATTTGAATACCCATTGACAATAATTTTAGTCTACCTATTTCAGCATCAATGTCCTGAGGAACAGTATATACTTGATTTTTAAGGTTTCTGTACTCAGCTGCCATGTATTCTGCTGAAAGTGCCTGGTTAGCAAAACTCATATCCATAACAGCCGAAGGATGGCCTTCTGCTGCAGCTAAGTTAATGAGTCTTCCTTCTCCGAGTATGTTTATCTTTCTACCATCGTGCATTGTGTATTGTTCTACATATTGACGGACCTCTGTTTTGCTGTCGGCATCTTCTTCTATTCCGTCGATATCAATTTCTACATTAAAGTGTCCGCTATTTGCTAATAGAGCACCGTCTTTCATTAGGGCTACATGTTTTCTGTCTATAGCTTTCATGCCTCCAGTTATAGAAATGAATACATCTCCGATTTCTGCAGCTTCCTCAGCCTTCATTACTCGATGACCATCCATAGCTGCTTCTAAACCTCGGATAGGATCGACTTCACATACGATAGTTTTCGCTCCCATGCCACTGGCTCGTAACGCTACACCTTTTCCACACCATCCGTAACCTATAACTACAACCGTCTTTCCAGCCCAAAGCATATTAGTTGCCCGGGTGATACCGTCAAGAGTACTTTGCCCTGTTCCATATCTATTATCAAAAAAATGTTTAGTATCGGCGTCGTTCACAGCTACAACAGGATATTGTAGTTTTCCGTCGTTTGCTAAGCTTTTCAGCCTAATGACGCCAGTTGTTGTTTCTTCGGTACCCCCAATAATATTTTCAGCTAAATCAGGTCTTTCACCATGTAACATTGCAACTAAGTCTGCCCCATCATCCATTGTCATATGAGGCTTAGGGTTTAAAACTGACATAATGTGTTCATAATAAGTATCTCTATCTTCACCTTTGATTGCAAAAGTAGGTATCCCGTATTGAGTAACAAGAGCAGCAGCTACATCATCTTGGGTGCTTAACGGATTACTAGCGCATAAGTAAACATCAGCGCCACCTTCTTTTAGTGTTATCGCTAGGTTTGCTGTTTCAGTTGTGACATGTAGGCATGCTGCGACTTTTAATCCTCGTAGAGGTTTATCCTTAGAAAACCTTTCTTTTATTTGCCTTAAGACAGGCATCTCTCTTTCTGCCCAAGTTATCCTTTTAACTCCCTCAGCAGATAGCCTTGGGTCTTTTATATCTCCAGGATCTGTTTTTTTCGTCAATGGTATCTCCTATTTAATTTATTCTTTAAAAATTTATGTTATACCTGTGGTTTTAAAAGATGTTATATCAATAAATCTTGAAAACCGATCTTCTATTTCATTTTTTGTCAGTTTATTAAATCGTTCTATGCTGAAACCTTCAATTGCTAAAGATCCCATAACGGAGCCGGCAATTATAGCTCTTCTTAAATTTTGATTTGAAGTGTCGTTTGTTTTGGCAATGTATCCCATGAATCCACCGGCAAAGCTGTCACCTGCTCCAGTAGGGTCAATCACATTTTCTATGGGAAGAGCTGGCGCGGTGAAAACATCTCCTTTATTGAACATGATAACCCCATGCTCGCCTTTCTTTATGACAATTGTGCTGGGTCCAATTTCTTCAATTCTTCTTGCCGCTGCTATTAAATTAGTTTCTCCTGTAAATGAGGATATTTCCTTATTGTCCATAAATAATATATCAACTTTTTCAATTATGCTTGTAAGATCTTTTTTATGATCATCTATCCAGAAATTCATAGTATCCAAAGCCACAATTTTAGGTCTTTTTGACATCTGAGTTAAAGTTTTCATTTGTAGATCAGGTGCAATGTTTGCTAAAAACAAATAATCACTTTGTTTATTATTCTTACTTAAAATAGGGTTGAAGTTTTCAAACACATTAAGCTGAGTATCTAAAGTTTCTCTTATATTCACATCTGAAGTATCGTAAACTCCTTTCCATCTAAATGTATTTCCAGATTCTGTAGATAAATTTGATATATCAATTTTATAATCGAGAAGTTTCTTTTTATCAGATTCCAAGAAGTCATCTCCTATCACTGCAACCACACTAACTTTGGTGAAAAAACTAGATGAAACTGAGAAATACGTTGCAGACCCTCCTAACGCATCTTCTCGTGTTCCTGCAGCAGTGGATACAGAATCATATGCAACAGACCCTACAACAAGTAATGTCATTATTCATCCATTCCTGTGCTTGTTGGATATCCTTTGGCGATCCAAGAAGGGGTTCCTTCTTCTATGTTGTATATTCGTTCTTGATTTATTCCCATTGATGCTGACATTTCACAAGCTAAAGCGCTGCGCACTCCTGCCGCGCATATGAAAAGTAAATTCTTAGCATCAGGTAATTCGTCAATTCTGCTGATTAATTGGTCTACCGTGATAAAAAGTGCACCCTTTACATGGCCTTCTATGTATTCGTCAGGCCTGCGAACATCAACAAAAACGTAGTTTTCATTATCATGTAATTCAGAAGCTTCATCTACGGTTATTCTAGTATAAGGTTCTCCTTCTATGTTGTACGGCATCTATACTCCTAAATAATGTCTAAGGTACTATTGAACCATAATTAATCATTATAATAAACGATTTATTCTATCTATTGGCGTGCCAATTAGAGGGTTCAAGTATTCGATAAATTTGGCATTTGGAAGGAAATCTTCAGAAGGGTAAAAATTTCTAGGAAGTTTACGGACCTTTCCTGCTATTTTATCCAAACTAGTTGTGCTTGTAGTTACACTGTATGGATTATTTGATTCACGAATAAGAGTTATCATTATGTTACTGTTACCCTTTATAGATTCAGTGACTGCAGATTTTCCGACTAATTCAGCTTCATCTCCATCAGTTGTGGAAACAGAATCTATTAAAGATCTTTGAATAGTTCCTGGACTCTCGTGTCTGCATCTTAGATTTAATCTTTTGCTAACCTGTTTTGAAAGATATTTTGAAGGGCTATTGTAGTATTCGTGTCCAAAATCATCTGTAAACCACGGTTTTGCCGTGTCCCCTATGGGCATATTATTTGTTTTTATATTTTCTGCAATTACTGCTACGGCATATCCAAATTTACGATATGATTCTTCAATTTTAAATAAGAAAAAATCTTCATCAAATGATTGTTCAGGGATTCCAATAAAATGAGGGGGGTCAAAATCATCTTTCTTGTATAAAGTAGATGCTAACGCTAACCAACCTGTATCGCGGCCCATAACTTCTATAATAGTTATTGGTGATGAGTCTCCCATACTCCAAGCATCTTTCCCTGATCCTAGTGAAGCTTGGGATATAAATCTTGCTGTAGAGCCATATCCAGGGCAGTGATCTGTTTCTTCGAGATCGTTATCTATTGTTTTTGGTATATGGATAATTTGTATATCTAAATGATCATTTAGTAATAATCCTGTTTCGGCGGAATCATTGCCTCCGATCATGTATATGGTTTTGATTTTATGACGATTTAAATTATCAGAAATCTGTTGTATCTCTGATAATTTAATCTTATGCCTAGAGGATCCTAGAGCTGCTCCGGGGGATATCTTTAAAGAATGCAATTGATCTTCAGATATGTCGGTGATATCAGGTGTTTTCCCTTTAATCAATCCTTCAATGCCATGATCTGAAGCATATATGCGACTATTAGACAATTCCTTTTTGGTTTCTTTTATTATTCCTAATAGACTCCTGTTTATTACAGAAGTTACTCCACCAGATTGAAGAATTAATACATTTTTTTGACTCATATACTTAACTCTTATTCATATCCATTAGATTGTTAATTTGTTATGAAGATCTAAAAAATCAATTGCAATTAGATCTATATAATCTTCAGGTGCTGTGTCAATTTGTGTGTCGGGCCCATTCTCTAATGGCCTAGGTATATAAGCGGTTTTCATACCTAAAGATTTGGCGTTAAATAGATCTTTTTTATGAGCTGCCACCATCATAACTTGATTCATGGGTATATCAAGAAGTCTTGATGCGGACAAATAAGTTTCAGGATCTGGTTTATACTTACGCACTAACTCTGCTGACAGGACCATATCCCATGGTAAATTGGCGTATTTTGCCATATTTAGAAGTAAGGAAACATTTCCATTGGATAAGGTTGTAATGATAAATTGCCCCTTTAATTTTTTTAATCCTGCTACTGAATCTTGCCATGGATCTAATCTATGCCAAGCTTTATTTAAATGTTCCTTATCCTCATCACTAATGAATGATATTTCATGTTTAATCAGTAATTCATCCAATACCATTCGATGCAGGTGATCTAAATTTGTCCATTCAATTTCTCCATTTTTTACGCGATTCATAGATGGCACATATCCGGATCTCCAATCATCTGCAAATTTGGCCCAATCTAAAGTAAAATCATTTTTAGCACCTATCATAGATATTTCTCTAGCAACACTAGATCTCCAATCAACTACAGTTCCAAAAACATCGAATGTTAACGCTTTTATATTTTTAAATTTGGACATACTTATCTCAACTATTATTAAATTGTTTAGCTATATTTCTACGCTGTATTTTCCCAGTAGCTGTTCTTGGTAGCTGATCTACAATATAGATTTTGCTTGGTATCTTAAAATCAGCAATGTGGTCGCTACAAAAACTTTGTATTTCTGATGCGGATATTGATTCTGAAGTTACAATTGCTGCGTGAACGACCTCGCCATATTTAATATCAGAAGCTCCAAAGCAAACCGCTTCTACTATATTTGGATGTTTAATTAATGTTGCATCTACTTCGAGTGGAGATATTTTTTCACCACCTCTATTTATAAGTTCTTTAAGCCTGCCTGTTAAAGTTAATATTCCTGAGTTAGAGATTTCTCCTTGATCACCTGTTCTGAACCACCCATTTGTGAATGCTTCAGCGTTTGCTGATGGATTATTGTGGTACCCCAATGTCACGTTTTCTCCTTTTATAACAACCTCTCCTGGATTATTAGGATTCAGTAGAGTTCCAAACTCATTCATAATTGATATCTCAACTCCTGTGCCTTGCCCTACAGTTCCGGGAGATCTGTCAAATGGTGGCAGTAAATTAGATGACATTTGGTGTGACGCTTCGGTCATTCCGTATGCTTCTAGTACAGGGGCTCCGAATCGAGTCTCTAAATCTTTAAATACAGATGGAGCTAAAGCTGCGGAGCAAGATCTTATAAATCTGAAAGATTTTTTAGGAGCATTATCTTTTTCTGCCCGCATCAATAATATTTGATGAATAGTTGGAACTGCTGAATACCAAGTTGCTTCGTGTATATTTTGATGATTCCAAAACGTACTGGCGCTGAATTTAGGAGGGATGACTAAAGTTCCTCCTGAAAACAAAGTACTTAGTGATACTCCAATCAGTCCGTGAACATGAAATAAAGGCATAACCAATAGGGCAGTATCCTCATTAGTTAAATTGTAACTAGAGGATATATTAGATAATGAAGTCATTAGATTAAGATGCGTTAGCGGCACCCCTTTAGGCTGACTAGTAGTTCCAGATGTATGTAAGAATAAAGCTATATCATCAGGTTCTGGAGGAATAATAATTTTTTGTTTTGTTAGCTGTACATTATCTTTATACAAAGATAATGTACCTGAGTTACCCATAGATACATTGATTATTTGTATAGACAATTGATTAGCAGCATTAATCGAAGCATTTGATTTTGATGACAGTATTAAAAATTTAGAATCGGTATCATTCATATAGAATTTGAATTCGTCTATTGTGTACTCTGGATTTAGTGGGGCAACAGTAGCCCCTGTTTTAGAAATAGCTAAGAATATACTGATGAATTCCAATCCATTTTCAAATACTATTGACGCTGTTGTCCCTTTCGTTAATCCGATATTTGTTAGAATAGATGCAAGTCTTTCTATCTCATTATTTAGTTCTTCATATGATAAAGTAGGGCCGTCAGGAATAATGATTGCATTATCTGATTGTGTAGAATTTTCAGTTATATTTGCTAACGTTAACAATTTGTCTCCTCAGGAATAGTCTGTGTTATTTTTATTGAACCATTTTAAAGAATCGGCTAAACCTTGTTCTATGGACATCCTAGGTTCCCATTTTAGAAGTTTTAGAGCTTTGTCTCTATTTGTATAAGATCCAGCTACATCTCCATGCCGTGCATCAGATTTTTCTTTTATAATTTCGAGTCCATTAATCTCTTCAAATGCTGTTATTAATTCTAAGACGGTGGTCCCTTCACCTGTTCCCAAATTGATTACATTATAAGGTGTATTAGAGTTGACTATTTTATCAAAATATTCTACAGCGGCAATATGTGCTTGCGCTAAATCCCAGACATGTATATAGTCTCGAATTCCAGTTCCATCTCTTGTATTCCAGTCAGTGCCTGTAATTCTAAAAACATTGTTTTTAGAATTGGTGGATTCTATTAATTTGCCTACTACATGTGTAGGATTTTCAAAATAAGGTCCAGATCTCATTTTAGGATCTGCTCCTATAGGGTTGAAATATCTTAGGGCTATAGATTCTAATCCGTATGCATTCGCGAAATCTTCTAGGACCATTTCTATGGCTAGCTTTGTTTTTGCATAGGGACTCTGAGGTGCTAGTTCTGATTCTTCGGTAACCATTGATCCGTTTGAAGATTTATACAATGAGGCAGTCGAACTAAATATAAGTTTATTTTTATTAAGATTTAATAAGTTTTTAAATAAATGTATCGATTTTATTAAGTTTTCTTCATAATATTTGTATGGGTTTGAAGTAGATTCGGGGACTATAATCAAACCAGCGCAATGAATTGTTGTAGATATATCAGGATGCTCGTCAAATATTTTTTTAAGGATGTTCTTTTCGGATATATCTGACTTGTAAAATATTCTTCCGGAAACGTACTTTTCCTTTCCTGTGATTAAAGAATCAATAATCACAGGAGTATGCCCTTTATCTTCTAATGCAGAACATACTGTGCTACCAATATATCCGGCTCCTCCAGTAACTAGTACTTTCAAGTGACGTCCTTTTTATTTAATACTTTGCTTATATGTAATTTAACACAAAATATATTGTTCAGAGATAACTAGTTTTGGAATCTTTTGATACTGAATTTATCTATGTTGATACTGGTATTTTGATTTGTCAGTAATTCAGATACTATTTTCCCCATTGCTGGACCCAGTAGGATACCTTTCCGGCCCGCCCCTGACGCTAATATCAGATTTGTATATTCGGCAACATGATCAATGATTGCCACTCCATCTTTTGTAAGAGGTCTTAAGCATGCTGTATGTTGGACTAGTTCTGCATTATCAAGTTTAGGAAACATTTTCAACATGATACTTATTAAATCATCTCTTCCGCTAGCAGTAGGGTTATTGTCGAATCCTATATCTTCTTCGGTTGTACCTACCCACAATAAATCATCTAATTTAGTACAAGCGTAGTTCCCTTTCCATCCCACAGAATAATTGATTGTTGTTTCCGGTACGTTTAATTTTATTATTTGACCTTTTAATGGCCTAATGGGGACATCTATGTTTATCCAATTAGATATATTTTTCATCCAAGGTCCCATTGCTAAAACAATACTAGAACATTCAATAGTTTTTGTTGTTGTGTTGATTGATGTTATCGTATCGTTTGTAACATTTATTCCTGTGACTTCTCCGTGCTGTATAGTAACTCCCATTTTTTCACACGCTTGGACTAATGCTAGAACTAATCTATAAGGATCTACGTCCGCAACACCTTCTGTATATGCTGCCCCAATAATTTCAGATGATATTTCTGGAACAAGTTTTCTGACTTGATCTGAATCAAGCCATTCAGATGCATACCCTTTTTGTGTTTTTCTCCATTCTGATTGGAGTTTACATTCGGCAGCTTCTTCTTCGGAAAACGCTAAATCTATGGCTGGCCTAAATCGATGCTGTATATCAATTCCGCTAAATTCGGTTAGGTGAGAGGCAAACTCTGTGTGTAAAGACATTCCAAATTTTGCTAATTCAATTTCTGATGAAATATCTTTATAGTGTCCGGCTTCTCCCAAAGGGCTTAATGAACCGTATGCAAATCCAGAAGCATGGCTACCAAATGAATCCCTTTCGATCAATAATACTTTTTGATTTTCTTTTGCTAAGAAATATGCCGTCGTCAATCCAACTATTCCACCGCCAACGACACAAATAGGAGTATTACTCATTTTTATTACTATATTGTGGTTTCAACTTCTGTGATAGCAGAATCCATCTGGCTTATAAAATGGTCTATTTCATCTTTGTTTACACATAAAGGAGGTGATATAGGTATAAAGTCGGTAGCTCTTCCTAGTAATTTATGCTTTATCATGCTTTCTTGCATTTTTCTAATAGTTTTGGGATCTAACTTTTCTTTAGTAGTTTTGTCTTTAACTAGCTCTATCGCAGCTAATAAACCTAATCCACCTCTAACATCACCTACTATCTGATGCTTCATTAGAGTTTGAAGTTGTTCATGTAAATAAGTTCCCATATTTGTTGAGTTCTCAAGCATATTTTCATTTTCCATTATGTCTAAATTAGCCATCGCTGCAGCACAAGAAGCAGGGTTTCCTCCAAATGTTATTAAGTGACTGAATGTTGAAGCTTCATCTTTATTGAATGCAGAAGCTATTTTAGGGCTTGCAATAGCGACCCCAATAGGCAGATAACCGCTTGTCAGTCCTTTTGCAGTTGTAGTGATGTCAGGTTTAATTCCCCAATGTTCGGTAGCAAACATTGTTCCTGTGCGCCCCCAAGCATTGATTACTTCATCACATATTAGAACGACTCCATATTTATCACAGATTTCTCGTATTGTTGGCCAATATTCAGGATCTGGGATATGGATACCCGCTGATTGTGATATAGGTTCTGCTATAAAAGCTGCTACTGTAGATGGGTCTTCATGTAGAATTGCCCTTTCAAGATCTCTTGCGCAATCAAGTGTACCTCTATATGAATCTGGTTGCTCTATATGTATATTTCCTGGCATTAGTGGGCCATAGTTTTGTAGAGCATTTATTCCACCGCCACCCAAACTCATAGTAGCAAGAGTAGTTCCATGATAAGATCGTCTACGACTTATCACTTTCCATCTTCGGGATTCACCAATATTTAATTGATAATTTTTTGCCATCTTAAGTGCAGTCTCAACGGCTTCTGATCCCCCGCTGACAATATAAACTCGTGATTTTTCGTCAGGAGATAATTTGGCTACCCTGTTTGATAATTCTATAGTTACAGGCGTTACTGTTCCACCAGGGGAATAAGATATGTCTGTCATCTGAGAATAAACAGCCTCTGCTATTTCTTTTCTGCCATGTCCTATATTTACCAAGAACATACCAGCTAAGGTGTCAAACCATCTGTTTCCTGAAACGTCATCGACCCATACATCTTTTGCTGAAGCAACCATTTGTAGCCCTACTTCATTAAACATATCTTTTGTATGTCGAGCATGAGGCCAAAAATTTTCTATTGCTTTTTGTTTCAGATCTTCAATTTGATCACCTGACAAGTTCTTTTTCGGAATTAGTTGTGTCATATCATTCCTCCATTACTGTGAATATATCCTCAAGATGCTTTTCCTATGCGAAATACCTTTTCTCCGCACGATACACAAAGTCCTTGTGTTGCAGCACGCCCATTTTTCAGAGTTTTCTCCACAGGATCTACTATTTCTCTAGGGCCTTTACACTTTAGGCAATATGCTTCCATTATATACTCCATTTGGTGATCGTAAAACGATCTATTAAATATCGAGTGCAGGCATTATATATATACATGACCTCGCTAAACAACATTAATGTTAAAAAAAAGTTAAAAATTGATAATATTAACTATCAAATATTAAATACTGGGAAATTATATGTATAAGAAAATTTTGATAACAGGAATTTCAGGTCTTGTGGGGAACGTATTACACAAAGGGCTTAGTAAAGAATTCTATATAACTGGTGTTGATGCTAACTCTTTTTTAGATGCTCCTACTTTAGTTGCTGACTCTACCAATATTATTTCAATAGAAAAAGCATATGAAAATGTTGATCTTGTTATTGATTTGGCAAGTGTCCCAAGCCAATTTAGTCCCTGGAATGTGATATACGACAACAATATACTATGTACTTATAATTCTTTGGAATTGGCACGTTCGCACGGTGTTAAAAGATATATATACGCAAGTTCGAATCATGTTACTGGAATGTATGAATTAGACACCCCGTATTCGGATATTATTTCTGGTAATTACTCTAATGTAAAATGCTATTCTCGAATAACAACAGATATGCCCATACGGCCTGATGGGTATTATGGTGTTGGTAAATCTTTTGGGGAATCTTTAGGGAGGTTTTATTCTGAAGAGTACAATATGTCAATTATGTGCCTTAGGATAGGGACTGTAAATCCTGAGGACAAACCTTTGAATATACGTCAATTTGCAACACTTTTAACTCATTCTGATTTAGTTAAATTAGTTAAATCTTCTATAAATGCTTCTGAAGATATTAAGTTTGGTATATATTACGGGGTTTCTAACAACAAGTGGAGAATTTGGGATATTAGTAATTCACAGGAAGAAATCGGTTATGAGCCATCGGACAATGCTGAATTATATAGGGGCAAGTAATTCTGAATTAGAATTCATCCTCCATATCTAGAACTTTTTCTAGTCGCCGTTGATGTCTTTCTTCATGGGTGTACTCTGCATTAACAAATGTTATTACTAATTCTCTGGCGACTTCACTTCCTATTATTCTGGAACCTAGGCACAGTACATTTAGATCATCATGTTCTACGCCCTGATGAGCAGAATATAAGTCATGGCACATAGCAGCTCGAACCCCTTTGACTTTATTTGCTGCGACAGATGCCCCTACTCCACTTCCACATATCATTATTCCTCTATCACTTTCTTTTTCTGACACACTTTTGGCTAATATTTTTGCATAATCTGGATAATCATCTAGAGGGTCGAAGCTGTGGGGTCCAACATCTAATACAGCATGGCCAGCTTTTTTCAAAACTTCCGATATGATAGCTTTTAGTTCAAAGCCATTGTGGTCAGCAGCAAGAGCTATTTTCATTATATTGTTACCATTGTTACCTGAGTTTAACTTAGTAAATAGAAAATCTATAATATATCAATCATAGCATTTGAGGAAAATTGTAGATGAACATTATCAAACTAGATGAAAGAAATATTTATAGAGACTCCATTTATAAATATTTGGATGCTGATTTTTCTCAATACATGCTCTCACAATATATCACTTCTGATAATCTGAATTCCGACACTCTTATAAAATTTATGAGTGAAAATGATATTGATTTAACTCCAGTTATGCCAGATATAAAAAATTCTTCAACGGGTGTTATATTTTTTTTGAAAGAAAAAATATTGGATATTGTGATTCCTTCATTTGAGGTTACAGAGAATTTTGTTCACACTTCATATGACTTAGGACCTTTAAAAAATATTTTTAACCAACCACGTATAGTAGGCGTCATTCTATTGCGATTAGGAAGATTTGCTTTGGCTGTCCTGGATGATGAAAAAATAGTCGCATCAAAAACTGAAGGGAGGTACGTTAAAAATAGGCATAAAGCAGGGGGTTCTTCACAACGGAGATTTGAACGGAGCAGAGAGCGACTTATCAGGGAATTTTACGACAAATCTTGCGAACAAGTTGAGAAAGTATTTGAGGGACATATTAAAAATATTGACCATATTTTTTTAGGTGGAGAAGCCCACACATTAAATGGGTTCAAGAAACGGTGCTCATTTATTAATAAGTATGATCAAAAGGTGATGACTAGAATATTAGATATAAATATACCAAATCAAAAAACTATAAATTCTATAGCTAGGCAAGTTTATTCTAGTAAATTAATAACATATGAACTGATTCAAGATTAATTATTGAGCAGTGTATCCGCCGTCTATTACTAATGAAGATCCTGTCATAAAAGAAGATTCGTCAGATGCTAAAAACAATGCTCCGTTGGCTATCTCTGATGCTTTTCCTATTCTTCCCATTGGGTGCAATTTTTTTAGCCATTCGCTTCTTTCTGTGTCACTTGTCAGAGCTTTTATTAAATTGGTTTCAATATATCCGGGGCATATACAATTTACGCGGATCCCATTTTGAGCTTGAGCAATGCCTAAATTTTTAGTAAATTGGATTACTGCACCTTTTGATGGGGGATATGCATTATAGCCACTTTGGACTTGATCTTTTAGGGCTCCTCCTTCCCAGCCTTCAGGATAACCAATCATTCCCATAATTGATGCTATGTTTATAATTGATCCCCCTCCTGAGGAGTGGATTAGTGGAATGGCATGATAGGAAACCAGGTATGTCCCTTTTAAATTTACTTCTATTACACGATCCCATATTTCTTCCGGGTCAGATGTATGGACTGCGGCATGCCTTGGAGCAATTCCAGCACTGTTAACAATAATGTGAAGTTCCCCATATTCCTCTTCAATATATTTGATAACATTTTTCACAGAAACTGTTTCTGTGACATCACATATTTGATAAGAAACATTAGGTAATTTAATTTCGGGCGAAGTAATATCGGAAGCTATTACTTTTGCTCCCTCTTTTATAAATCGATCAACGCATGCCTTTCCAATTCCAGAATTTGCTCCTGTTACGAGTGCTGTTTTTCCTGAAAGTTTGCCCGAAGCCATAAATAACCTCCTATTTCACATGTGAAATGAATCATAGCAGTAATTTTATTTTTAATAAATAAGTTGATATATACTATAGTAAATAGTGTGTGTTAGGAGATATTATGTCAGGATTTAATGCTCATGTTCTAGTTTGTGATGTTGTCAGAGATGATGGTATTCATTGTGGTAATAAAGGCGGAATAGAAGTTAAGAAACAACTTATTAAAACTTTGGCCGATAGAGGATTAAACTCAGACGTCAAAGTTACTAGTGTTGGTTGTACCAGTCAACATAAGCCTTGCGCTACTGATCAATGTTCAATGATTGTGTATAGCTCAAATAATGAAGGTACATGGTATAGACTCAGCCCTGATGACATTGATTTGTTCGTTGAAGAACATTTGGTTAATGGAAACAAGGTAGAACATTTAGTTAATGAAGAGATTAAAGTTAATTTAAAGTCCTAATCTTTAATTTCTGCAATCAGTTCTATTTCTACTGGAATACCCCCTGGCAAAGCGGTAAGCCCAACTGCTGATCTAGCATGTCTTCCGACATCCCCAAATATTTCGACCATCAAATCAGAACACCCATTTGCCACTGCAGGGTGATCAGAAAAATCTGGTGTTGAGTTAACCATAGATAATAGTTTTACTATTTGAACAACCCTGTCTAAATCTCCAAGATACGCTTTTAGACGTGCAACAATATTTATACCAGTAGCTCGAGCTGCTTCATACCCTTCTTCAATTGACATATTTTCACCAAGTCTTCCGATATAACTCGAACCATCAGCTTTGGGTGTGGGGGCAAGCCCTGAAAGATATATAAGGTTCCCTGTCCTTACCACTGGGACATAATTGGCAAGGGGTGTTGCGGGTTCAGGTAACGTTATCCCTAATTCTTCAATGCGTTTTTCAAAATTACTCATAATATGCTCCTAGATATTGATTGAGTTGAGGTTCGTAATATTATCAGATTCCTTATTTTTTCACATTAAACTTTTATTGAATAGGCAAAATAGTCGACGCATTATTTTCGATTATATTCTGGATTTCCGTTGCAGAAAAATCTTTTTTGTGCAATCTTGGGACAATTTCATTTAATATGTATCCATATCCATGTCCGCCATATTTTAATAAACGATGTTTTGTACATATATCATGTGAAATTACGATTTTTTCTCCAAACCCTTCATCAGTCATCGCCTTTATGATGTCCATCCGCATGGTGTCATTGGGCATTTCAAAATCAGATAATTGATAAAAAGAAACTTCTGTACCAAACAGATCCCATTCTAAAAAACATCCTGATGATGCAATTTCTTTTAATTTTCTGATATCAAAAGTTACTCTGTCTAAATGTCCAATAATAACTCTAGTAAGATCTGCTCCGGCATTTTTGAGGACATTTAATATTTCTATTGGTGCATTTTCATTACGGCCAGGATGAATTAATATCGCTGCTCCTGTTTCTACTTGGGCTTTCCCTGCACCATTAAGGATTTTCTTCTCATTTTTTGTTAATGGCCATGTACATCCTATTTCGCCAATTATTCCTGCTTTTATAGAAGTGTTATCTACCCCTACTTGGATATCTTTTATTATTTGATTTGATATTTCATTTTCTGAAAGATTAGAAGTCTCTTTAGAGTGGGAAGCTTCTACGTAATACCCTGCCCCCATTACTATGTTAACTCCGGATTTTTCAGATATATACTCTAAACCATTGGGGTCGCGCCCTATCCCAATGGTTGTCGCATCGACTATAGTCCCTCCACCTGAAGATTTATATTGCTCTGCTTCTTTTACGGCAACTTCTTTATCGGCCAACGTTAAATTATCCAAATTACTGTAAACATATTGTCTGATTAATCCTAAATTTTCTATAGATACCGGTTTGGTGGATAAATCTTTGATCCTAGAGTCCTTTTTTATCCTAGAATCAAAATCAAACATTAATTCAAAATCTATTAATAGGTGTTCATGAGTCATAACAGGCCCTAACTCAGAAGGGTCGATTGCTCCTAGTACTGTTTGGACTTTTCCTCTTTGTGCTACATTACTCACACATCACCTCAAAATAGTATGGGACAAATACGATAAAACTCTAATATAACAGAATCATTTTATTCTTGAACCTATATATGCTATTGGAAATAGTAATGGAATTTAATATATATGGTAAAGTTGAGTTTATATCTAATAACCTAAAAATGATTAAAGGAGATTATTATGGCAGATTGGAAAATGGAAGCAGAAATTGAATATTGTGTTCCTTGTGGATATGCTAACTTAGCTGCATGGATGACTAGTGAATTATTTCAAGCAGCCGGCACTGCATTAGCAATATCTTTGAAGCCTGGGGCGGCTGGTGCATTTAAAATCACAGTTGATGACGAAGTTTTGTGGGATAAAAAAGTACAAGGGAAATCCCCTGATATTATGGAAGCAAAAGATATTAAAGCTAAAGTTGCAAAGAAATTAGAATCTTTGGCTAAAGTATAAAAAATCCATTTATCTTATCTATTGTGTGAGGCCATAATCCTGCTGGGTATTTTACTTTTACCATTACCACAGCTTATCTATTAAGCTACTATAATTCATAGTGGCACTATATTATTATTGTCAAGATTTACAGGTTTTGATGTGCTTTTTCGGGCGTTAAATTTTTTTAATTAATATAATATTTACCATTTAGGAGATTTATGAATGAGTGTTGAGCAAATAAAAATTGGTTTAATTGGAGCTGGGGGAAACACGAAATTAAGACATATTCCTGGATTTCAGGCTATTGATGGCGTAGAAATTCTTGGTGTTACAAATAGGACATTTGATTCTAGTAAAAAAGTTGCAGATGAGTTTAATATTCCAAATGTGTACGAAAATTGGGTGGATATGCTAGAGGATCCTGATATTGATGCTATATGTATAGGTACTTGGCCTTACATGCATTGTACTTTGGTGATTGCCAGTCTTGAATACGGGAAACATGTTATTACAGAAGCTCGCATGGCGATGGATGGAGCCGAAGCCCATGCTATGCTTGAAGCTTCAAAACAATACCCTAATCAAATTGCTCAGATTGTCCCGGCACCTCACACTCTTAACCTTGATAAAACTATCATAGATTTAATTAAGAATGATTACTTGGGCGATATCATTTCTGTAGACGTGGCTATTTCACAAGGAGGATTCGTTGACCATGAGAAGCCCTTCCACTGGCGTCAAAGTAGGGATTTTAGCGGAAGCAATATTATGGGCTTAGGTATTTGGTATGAAGCAATTATGAGATGGATTGGGCCGGCATCTTCGGTTCAGGCTATTACAAAAATATTAGTTCCAAGAAGAAATGACGATGAGGGTCATTCTCATGTTATATCCATACCAGACCATGTAGAGATTTTATGTGATACATACTCAGGTCCTACGATGCATATAAGATTTAGCGATGTATTAGGTCATACGCCTGAAGATACTATTTGGCTTTATGGGACTAAGGGTACCTTGAAGATTGATGGAACAGAAAAGAGGATATATGGGGCTCAAAAATCTGATGCTAAATTACTTGAAATTCCTATCAAAAAAGAACTTGAAGGAGACTGGAGGGTGGAAGACGAATTCATAAATGCGATAAGAGGTAAAGAAAAAGTCACCCATACTTCATTTGAAGACGGAGTTCGCTACATGGAGTTTATAGAGGCGGTGTCAACGAGCGCTAATTTGGGAGAGAAAGTATATTTACCTTTCTAGGCGATTTAAGGAGTAATGTATGTTTAATTTCACAGATATAGAGGCAAAAAATATATCTTCTGATATAGACATGCCGCCCGGACTTATGGAAGATTGCGAATATGTGTTTTCAGTCACATTTACTGATCCGGATGCTATGGATATAAAGGCATTAGCAGATGCTACTTCCAGAATTATATCTAGAGAAGGAAAATCATTATCAATCTATCCTCCTCCACTTGGCCACGAGGGCCTTAGAGAATTTATTGCGAGTGAGTTATTTAAAAATAGAGCTATAAAAGTTTCGCCAGACAATATATTTTTATCTAGTGGGGCAGGTGGTGCTGTTCAGATTATGATTGATGCTTTTATAGACTCAGATGATGTTGTGTTGATGGACGAATATTGTTACCACGGTAGTTTAAATATGTTTCTTCGTAAGGGAGCTAATCCTATTCATGTAAAAATGGATGATCAAGGAATGATACCTAGTGAATTAGAATCTTCAATAAAATCTCTTGTTAAAGATGGGCGTACCCCTAAAATGATTTATACTATTCCTGTTTATCATAATCCAACGGGTATAACCACTACTGTAGAAAGAAGAAAATCTATAGTTGAATTATCTAACAAATATTCAATTCCTATTGTTGAAAACGAGTCATATGCAGATTTTAGAATTGATGGCCCTGATTTGCCTCCATCTATGATGTCAATTGATAAAGCCGAGGGAGTGATGTATATATCTGCATTTACAAAATTATTAGGATGTGGACTTAGGTTAGGATTTGGAGTTTTCCCAGATAGCGCTAAAGAATCTATACAGAAAGTATCATTAGGCCGTTCTCCTAGCCATTTAGCTTCAATGTCTGTTTATGAATATCTTAAAGATCATAAGACTTCATATGTTGAAGGAGTTGCCCGCTCATTAGCTTCTAAGAGAGATTCTATGGTGCGTGCTTTGGGAGAATTTTTCCCTCCTACATGCACATGGACAGAACCTAAGGGAGGTATGTTAGTTTGGGTTGAATTACCGGGACATGCAGATACTTGGAAAGCTCTTGATAAAGCAGTGTCTAAAGGTGTTAAATATAATCCAGGATCTATTTTTAGAGCTGATCGAAAAGGTGGTAATAAATTGAGATTAACATATAGTCATAATTCTCCTGAAGATATAGAAAAAGGGATTGAAATATTAGCTAATGTTTTTGAGGAAGAAGGGTTATTTTAGAGAATATGAGTGAAGGTCATAAAATAACTGTTGAAGAAATTAAACATTTATCTGTTCTTACAAGAATTCATATGTCTGATGAAGAAATTGAATTAATGAGGGATCAAATGTCAGATATCCTTCGGAATATAGATATTTTGAATCAGATTGATACTGAAGAAGTAGAAATTACAGCACATTCATCCAATGTTGAATCTGTTATGAGAGAAGATGTGAGTGGAGATTCAATTACTACTGAAGACGCATTGTTGAATGCACCTAATACAGAAAAAGATTTTATTCGTATCCGCGCTGTACTTGAATAATTTGTGAATAAATATGATAAATTTAACTGACTTGACGATTGATAAAGCAAGACTATTGCTTGATTCAAAAGAAATATCCGCTTTAGAATTGACTAAACTTTACCTAGATAGAATTGATGATTTAGATGCAAATATCGCATCTTTTTTGAGTATCAACTATGAGAATGCTATAAAGCAAGCTGATAACGCTGATTCCTTGATTGCTAAGGGAGATTCAAATATTCTTACAGGAATTCCGATGCAGATCAAAGATAATATTTGCACAAAAGGAATTCGGACAACATGTGCCTCTAATATGTTAGAAGATTTTGTTCCACCTTATAACGCACATATTGTTGAAAAACTCAACGAAGCTGGTGCAATTTTATTAGGTAAGGGGAATCTAGATGAATTTGCTATGGGTTCTTCTACTGAAAATTCTTCTTTTAAAATAACTAAGAATCCTTGGGATATAACACGTGTCCCTGGTGGCAGTAGTGGTGGGCCAGCCGCTTCTGTAGCTGCGAGTGAAGTGTTGTTTTCTATTGGTTCAGACACAGGTGGAAGTATTAGACAGCCAGCTTCATTTTGTGGCGTTGTTGGGATGAAACCAACCTATGGATTAGTTAGTAGATTTGGGTTGATTGCATTTGCTAGTTCATTGGATCAAATAGGTCCTATTACGAATAATGTTAAAGATTCTGCGATAGTCTTATCAGCTATGGCCGGATATGACTCGAGAGATTCTACTTCGTTAAAGGTAGATATACCGGATTATTCAAAAGGATTAAAAGCTGATTTGAAAGGGTTTAATATAGGAGTTCCTAAAGAATATTTCACATTAGGTATAGATCCTAAAATAGAAAATAATATTAGAGAAGCTATTAAAACTCTTGAAGAATTAGGAGCCAATATTGAGGAGGTAACCTTACCACATACAGAATATGCACTGTCTGTTTATTATATTATTGCTCCTTCGGAGGCCTCTGCAAATTTATCACGATACGACGGTGTTAAGTATGGATATTCTGACTCAAAGTCTGAATCTATGTGGGATGCTCTTGAAGCAACTCGAGAATCAGGATTTGGACCTGAAGTTAAAAGACGAATATTTTTGGGGACTTATGCATTATCCTCTGGATATTATGACGCATATTACGTAAAAGCCCAAAAAGTAAGAACATTGATACGACAAGATTTTGAAAACGCGTTTAAAAAATTTGATGTTTTAGTTATGCCAACGTGCCCGACAACTGCATTTAACGTTGGGGATAAAATTGACGATCCTATACAGATGTATCTTAATGATATATTTACTATTCCAGCTAATATTGCTGGTATTCCTGGGATTTCTGTGCCTTCAGGGTTAATAGATGGTTTGCCGGTAGGCTTGCAATTTATGTCTGGCTCTCTTCAAGAGAAAAAGTTATTTCAAGCTGCATACGCTTATGAAAGAGCAACTGATTGGAATAATTTAAAACCAAATATTTAAACGATGAACCAATCACACGATGAGCAATTGTCAATTAGTATTACAGGATTATCTGAATGGAATATTGATGATTTAGAACAGAGTGGTCGTGGATTATTAATTAATACCACTAGAGGTGATTTAAAAACGATAATTCATCATGACCCTGAAATCCCAACTGATAAAGGTGTGATTTGGCTTTCAGGTGCGTCTGGAGGGTTTGATGGTCCAGCTAATGGGGTGTATAGGAAATTAAGTGAAAAGATTAGTCCTGAAATCACATCTTTAAGAGTTGATTATCGTATGCCAAATAATTTAATTGAGTGTGTATTAGATGTACTTGCTTCAGTTTCATTCTTAAAAGGAACAAGGCATAAAAAATTGGTTTTAGTAGGACATTCTTTTGGAGGAGCTGTAGTAATTAAATCTTCCTCTTTTTCTTCCGAAGTTAAAAGTGTTATTGCATTGGCTAGCCAAACTCATGGTGCAACAGAAGCAAGCCTAGTTTCTCCAAGGTCATTACTGCTTATCCACGGTGACGAAGATACCGTTTTAGATCCTGAATGTTCTCAAACTATTTTTAATTGGGCAAAAGAACCTAAGGAATTTTTTTTAATTAATGGAACAGGACATTCATTTAGAGAAAAAGAAGAAGATTTAACATTTAAAATTGAATCTTGGATCAAAGATGTTTTTAATTAAACAAATAGCCACGATATTAACCTTCAGTTATACTCGACCCACAAAATACTGATTTGGAGGTAAGAATAATGGGAGAATTAGATGGAAAAGTTGCTATTGTTACTGGTGCTGGCAGATTGCGAGGTATTGGTAGGGCTGCTTCAGTTGCTTTAGCTAAACTTGGAGCCAATGTTGTAGTTACAGGAACCGGTAGATCTCCTGATACATTTCCCGAGGATGAAAAATCTATTAACTGGCATGATGTTGATAGTGTAGTTTCTCAAATTGAAGATGAGGGTAGCAAAGGCTTAGCTTTAAAAGTTGATGTTAGGAATCAATCTGATGTTGAGAATATGGTTTCCGAAACTCTTAAAAAGTTTGGCCGTATAGATATATTGATTAATAATGCTGCTTTTCCAAGAGGTGCAGACAGGGTTCCTATAGTTGATTTAAAAGAAGATGTTTTTAATAAGGTATTAGATATAAAGGTTAATGGTACCTTTTTATCTACTCAAGCTGTAATCCCTCATATGATTAATCAAGGGGGCGGCAAAATTGTCAACATATCGTCTACGGCTGGGAAACAAGGAGTTTCTAACACATTAGCTTATAATGCGGCTAACTTCGCTATTGTTGGTATGACCCAATCTATGGCGAGAGAATTAGGTAAGCACAACATTAATGTTAACGCGGTTTGCCCGGGGGTAGTGGACACTCATCGTATGGATATTTTAGGTAGAGATGATGTTTGGGATGATTTAATAGCTAAAACATCAATAGGTAGAACTGGTACTGACCAGGAAGTTGGAGATTTCTGTGCCTACCTCTGTACAGAAGCGGCATCATGGATTCATGGCCAATCTATTAACCAAAACGGTGGGAGCGTTATGGAACATTGATTAGATTGTTATATACATATTTGTTAGAATTTTTTAAAAGGGCGGTTAGCTCAGTGGTTTAGAGTGCTGCGTTGACATCGCAGAGGTCACAAGTTCGACTCTTGTACCGCCCACCATTGAATATTTTGACAGTTAGACATATTAATTAAGCTGATCTAGATTGAAATTCTAATAACGATATTGTCACATAGATTCAGTTATTCATTAAGATCTTTCTAAAATAAAGGAGAGCACGGACATGTCAATAATGCATTTTCTTTCAGACATTCGTAATGCAGCAATTGCTAATTCAGTCATTGTTATCTTTCACATATGGGTCGCCTTTGCGATTGAGGGAATAGACTTCCTTGTTATCGTCATTCCAGTTGGTGTTCTGATTGCTGGGGCATATTATTTTAAGGGTAAGATTGGAGCTGCGTTACTTGCTATTCCGACACTTGGGTATCTACTTGTTGTACCAGACCTAATTGAAGGACTAACCACTGGCCCAGATGCTGATATAGGATACTTCATATATGTATTCGCTCCATTCTGGTTATTGACTATCCTAGTAAATATTTTGACTGTCGTTGTTGAGGCACGAGGAACTAGTAAATATTCAAATAGTTAGATTTATTTATAGCTGTTATTGAGTATCTGTGTCGGTGAATATTGAGGTATTTTGTTGCCTCAGGTATTCATATTTTTCTTGTGGCGAGGACACCCCACCAATCAAATCAATTTACAGATGACTGTGATTTTATTTCCTGATTATTAGTGATTTGATTAATCAAAATAAATACTATTACAGCAGGTATTACTGTCAAGCTTGTAACTAGCATATTAAAATAAGTTAATTCTATTAACTCTTTTATTTGTAAGTCTTCTGCCCTAAACCACGTTCGCATGATGATGTTTTCAAGAACATTACTGACTATCCATAAAGCCCACCACCATCCTATTAAATTACTACCAATGTCGATTTTGTATGTCCCAGCGGACGGTACCCCTGGCGTGTATTTGTTGTTTGGATGGCTGCTCTTCCAAATCTCATTCATAACCTGATAAGGGCGGAACAAATGCATAAATGGTATAAACCACCATCCTACAGCCCAACCTGGTGAAAATCTTTGGCTCACATATCCAAGTGCATTTAAGTTCGATGATGCTTGGTAAATCCACCTAAGAAAAGTAATTATTGTTACTAGATAAACTAATGTATATCCAACACCCCAAATTCCCCATATGAGGGCATTATTGTTTATTTCTTCCTCAGTAGCAGTGAAATTGTGAATGTTTTTTAATAAATTGATGTCCATCATGTCTAATATAATAGAGAGAATGGATAGTCCCACAAAAACGATAAGTAATCTTTGGGTCCATTTGGCCCTTGGGAAAAGGGATATAAATTTGGGACGGGGTGGTTGGTTCCCACGAAAGTCCGTTCCTATTCCTTCAGTACGAAGCACAGAGTCTACTATTTGGCCGCATTTTTGGCAGAATTTGGCATCTGGGGATAAGGATACCCCACAAGCCTGACAAATCCGTTCCTGTTTTCTCATTACGATGTTTCCTTAAAGTACATTCGAGGTATTTTACGACATTGTACATTCAAAATAGTATTAATTTCATAAGCTATACTCCCATCAAATATATATATTATATTTTAGTAATATTGTGAGTATATTTAATAGCCACAAATAATATGCTAAGTCAATTAGTTAATAACTCTAATCATTCTGATTTTGCCACTGATATAATAGTAGTTAAATTTAAGGATTTAATATGACACTCAAAATCAGAATTGTTTTTATTGCAATTATTTCGCTATTGATAATTGGATGCTCATCGGAAAGTGCTGAAATCGAGATTACCGATTTTCAATTAGAAGATAATAATGGTAAAACAGTATCCTTATATCAGACTCTTTCTGAAAATGATTCTGTCATATTAGTGTTTTTCAGAGGACATTTTTGAGGTATATGTAGGGCACAACTCGTTGAGTTGCAAGAAGTGTATCCAGAAATACAATCGTTAAATGCAGAACTTTTTGCACTCAGCATGGATGATATATACGACACTACAACTTTATCTCTTGCACTTGATTTAGATTATAGTGTTTTATCTGATCCAGATGCATATGTGACGAAAAAATATGGGGTTTTCAATCTTCTAGGTGATGGAGTTGCAACACCTTCCGTTTTTATAATTGATGATAACAAAACAGTTGTTTGGAGCTATATTGGAGACAATATTAGTGACAGGGCAGAACTGAAAGATATTTTGTCCAATATACCTGCGAACTAAGTAGTTACGGAATTACTATAGATTGGGGAATGTTATTAAAAATTTTAAATCTCATTGGACTATACCGTATGCTTATTCAAAATTCAGAAGATTAATTTTTGAGTTTTTGAATAGAACTTCGCCTTGGCTTACTAAAGATGCGATATCTTTTTTAGATGAACAACTTTCATTAGATTTTACAGGCCTTGAATGGGGTTCAGGGAGATCTACTCTTTGGTTTTCAAAAAGAGTTAGGTTTTTACATAGTATTGAGCACAACATGGAATGGCACTCAATAGTGAGTCGAGATTTGCTCAATCAAAATATTAGTAATGTTTCCTTACAGTTAGTCGATCATCGAAAAGATTCTGGTATTTCCTATGTTAATGCATTTGATTTAGGGGAAGAAACATTAGATTTTATTCTTGTTGATGGGAAACTTAGAGATCAATGTTCGGTAAGAGCACTGGGATTATTGAAACCTAGTGGATTCTTGATAATTGATAACATCAATCGTTATATTCCTAACACTTCAAAAGCACCAGATTCTTTAAAATCTTCTACTCAATGCGCTACTTCGTACTGGGGAGAATTTTATGATATAACTGCAAATTGGGATAAAATATGGACATCTGATGGGATAACTGACACCGCAATATATATAAAGCCTTAGTCAGATAATTATCAATTAGATTTTCTTTTGCTAATAAATTTATATCCTAAGAATCCAATTAATCCTAATATAATTAAAATTGGAGTGAAGACAAGAATACCTATCAAAAAGTCAGCAATATTTTTCAGAAAAGATATAAATGTCCGTAGTGAATCATCAAATGAATTTCCAATATTCCAATCGTCACTTCCCGAAATTGGCATTTCTTCGATCATATACAGGTTTAATTGAGAATTTTCAGTAGTTGTAGTTAGGTATTTGATTCTACCTGTTAAACTATCTATTTCTCCTCTTATTCGCATGATTTCTTTTTCAACTTCAACTATTTCTTCTATTTTATTTGCGGTTTCAAGCAAAGATAAAAATCTTTTTTCCGTTTCCAACATGACGTTCAAACGAGATTCTATGTCTATGTATTCCTCAGTCACATCATTTGTGTATATGTTTTCATTATTAACGATTGAGGATATTTGTTTTATATCTTCTAAAACGCTGTCAAATTCTGAACGAGGGATTAGGATATTTATGTTTATATATGGTTGATCTGAATATCCAGAATTAGAGCTAGTTATCATTCCTGAATTGGCAGCTATGATATTTTTAACATTCAATATTGCCGAATCTAAATTAGTTACTTCTAAGGACAATGATCCATTTACTTGTATTTTCGATTGGGTATTTGAGTTGGAATAGCCGCTGCCTGATGAGATATCTTTGTCATTGATAGAAATTTCAGATATTGCTTCTGATCTGAACATGTCTGGAGAAGATACTGTCACGAAGGAATCTTCTCTAGAATCATTTGACGAACTAGAACATCCAACCATTATTAGAGATATTAACACTATTATGA
>CEQQ01144409.1_pt1 | contig 35195 bp, 27 predicted proteins | sample 531041 | NCBI WGS metagenome assembly CEQQ01 (sample SAMEA2621222, study PRJEB7988) | marine metagenome | biome: marine biome (ENVO:00000447); feature: deep chlorophyll maximum layer (ENVO:xxxxxxxx); material: "saline water (ENVO:00002010), including plankton (ENVO:xxxxxxxx)" | depth 150 m | reverse complement strand
CCCGACCTCTTTGTCATGACCGTCAAAGAGGGTTTCTCTCATGAACAGGTCCGGGAAGACCTCCTCAAATCTTTCCCACACCTGTTCCTTGACATCACCCTAAACCAAAGCTACCGCGAACAAATACAATCTCTTGCTAGAAGGTCATTCCTAACAACTAATGCCCTTCTCTTCTTGACAATCTTCGTGGCTGCCTTAGGCGTCTCTAACACCCTTGGGATGAATCTCTCCCACCGTCAGCACGAAATAGCAGTATTACGGACATTGGGGCTTACTAGAAAAGGGGTATCCTCCATGATTGCGACAGAAGGGATAATAATAAATTTAGTAGGGGCTTTAATCGGAATAGTCGTCGGTATGTTACTTGCTCAAACCATAACAACCGGAGCTTCAGAATTAACCGGATTTTCTATACGAGCTATTTTCCCCTGGCGCTTAATAATTGTCGCATTTCTTTCCTCACCACTTATAGGCTTACTGGCAGCATATTTTCCAGCGAAACGAGCTAGTAAACTTCCTCCTAACCTCGCATTAAATTCGGAGTAACTTATGCATAAACAAGTCTCGAGAAAATCCCAGCCCACTGCCCAAAAGAAATGCCAAAGTCCCGCAATCACTGGTGAGAATTTAGTTAAGCATTACCTTCTAGGCGGGGAAGTTGTTAAAGCACTTGAAGGGGTCAGCTTGACAATAAACAGCGGAGAATTCGTAGCAGTTATGGGTCCAAGCGGAAGCGGTAAGAGTACCCTGCTCCATCTGCTAGGACTTCTGGAAATACCGGATACGGGCGAAGTACTCATTGAGAATCAGCGCACTTCCCTACTGAATGACGATGATTTGACCATGATGCGACGAAATCGACTCGGCTTTGTATTTCAGAACTTTGAGTTGATCCCTAATCTGTCGGCACGTGAAAATATCCTCCTTCCTGCAGAAATAAGCGGCAACCAACATGAGGCTGCAGATCGCCTTAAACAACTTTCCATCAATCTTGCAATCCATGATCGCTTACAACACAAACCTCGTGAACTTTCCGGAGGCCAACGACAGCGAGTTGCTTTAGCTCGAGCCTTAATTAATAGTCCCGCAGTTATATTGGCCGACGAACCCACGGGAAATCTTGACAGCCAAACAGGCACAGATGTTCTACAAATACTCCGCGAAGGGGTAAATCTCCATGATTGGACTGTCCTAATTGTCACCCATGACCCAAAAGCCGCTCTCTTTGCTGATCGTATAGTTTTCTTGCGCGATGGCAACCTCTCAGGTGAGGTCAACACCCTCGATAGTAACGTTAGAGAGGTGATCGAGACCTTTATAGGGAAGTCATAGTCCTTCTTCAGTCAACCTAAACAATCTGTTAAAACCCGGCCCACCTCAGCAATATATTGTTTGAATCATAATTAGAATTCCTGAAACACAGGTGACCAAACTACTTGATTTCTCTAGCTATCTTTCCTACCATCTCTCACACCAAGATCTTTTCCCGAATCTAGTACTGTCAAGTCAAATTGTCGAACACTACAATAACCGCAGATTATTGACCGAAACAGTCAGGCAGATCTATACTACACATATTGTGTAATATACTCATAGGGGGTTGCATGTCGGCTTGCAAGGTTTTGCTGTTATGCGGTGGTCGATCCGAAGAACATGACGTTTCTCTCTCTTCGGCGCGATCAGTCCTAAAAGCTGGCATTACAGGGATCGAAATAACTCCATTGGTTGTAGACAAGAATGGAACGTGGCTTTCTCTTAAACAGTCTATCCAACTATTAGACGGACAAAATCTTTCCGTCGTAGACCCCGATTCCAAAGTCCGCTTAGATTTCGGGTTACTAGAAAACCAACAATACGACGTCATCTTTCCTCTTTTTCACGGCCCGTATGGTGAAGATGGGAGTATCCAGGGTCTCCTGAAATTGCTTAATTTACCCCATGTTGGTTCAGGAACTCTAGGGAGCTCTGTGGGGATGGACAAGATCATAATGAAACAAGTATTCGCCTCCTGTGGCTTACCACAGGTAGATTTCAGGACGATCTTGTCCATCAATTGGCGCAAAAATCCAGAAGCAGTTCTAGTTGATCTAGAATCACTAAGAATGCCAGTTTATGTTAAGCCAGCTAACTTGGGCTCTAGCATTGGTATTTCCCGAGTCGATACACCAAAGCTGCTGTCATCAGCAATTGAAAACGCCTTAGAACACGATCGTCGAGTCATAGTTGAACAGGGCCTAACAGGAATACAGGAGCTAGAAGTTGGCGTTCTCGGTAATGATGAGCCGTCTACAAGCGTGGTGGGGGAAGTAAGTTACACCTCAGACTTCTACAATTACACATCCAAATACACAGACGGCCTTACGAATCTTATAATCCCAGCACCTGTAAGCCAAAAGATTGCAACTAGCTGTCGCCAACTCGCATTACAGGCTTTTCAAGCTATTGACTGCGCAGGTCTAGCTCGAGTGGACTTCTTCTACGATTCGACACGTTGCCAGATCTACGTCAACGAAATCAACACGATGCCAGGCTTCACTGATACTAGTATGTACCCCAAGCTCTGGAAAGCTTCGGGACTTTCCTACAAAACGCTAGTTGCCAACTTAATTAATTTAGCAATGGAACCTCGATAAGGAAATCACCAAGGGCTATACTAGAAACAATCCCAGTTGGAGGTACTTGCCGCCAAGCCAAAAACCACTTACAACGTAGAGCACACTTTAAGATCAAACTCCGCGCCTCAGGTACCCCTCCACAGTGTTAACGGAGCACAGGTTCTGATTTTGAACGCCAGCTACGCGCCACTTCATGTTTGTTCAGTTAAAAGGGCGGTATCCCTCCTTATGCACGAAGTGGCAGAACGGGTCGAGGATGCCGAAACCGTTCTCCGTTCACCGCAAACAGTGTTTCTGGTCCCTAGTGTCATTAGGCTTAAACGTTACGTGCGAAGGCCGATCAAGCATCGTGTTACTTTCAACCGAAAAAATGTCTTTCGGCGAGACAACCTCACCTGTCAATACTGTGGTAGTCGAACTAATCGTCTTACCCTTGACCATGTTTTCCCAAGAAGCCGCGGCGGCATAACCGCCTGGACCAATGTAGTTGCATGTTGTTTTCGTTGCAACTCGCGCAAGCGTGATCGTACCCCACAAGAGGCAAATATGGAGCTCAACAAACGACCTTATGCGCCACGTTTCTTCTTCACCTCTTCGTATGGATTTATGCCCGATCTAGACCCAATATGGAAAAAATATCTTCCCATGTCCTAACATCACTTGGTTTCGCCTTCGGAACAGTTCTAATCCTTAGGCATAAGAAATCCAAAGATCCCCTTAATCTCCCTCTAACTAGCCAGATTATTTACTAACTCTGAATAAAAGCCATACAGTCAAAACAGGTCCTAACCATCACCATGAAAGACGGTTATCTGGCTCCCCATAGTGATCTGTATCACGCTAGACGGTATGCTCCGATATATGGCTGCACCACGGATCATAGGGGGACGGGCAAAAGGAGCCCAGCTAACTACTGTTAAAGGTAAAACCAGGCCAACACCGAGTCGATTACGAGAAGCATTATTCGATATACTTGCATTCAAATCTAAAGGTACTTTTCTAGACCTTTACAGCGGCACTGGAGTAGTCGGACTCGAAGCAGCCAGTCGAGATTGGAACGTTACGTGCGTAGAGGTTGACGAAACTATAGCCCGAACAATCCGCCTTAACGCGCGTAAACTGAAACTAGATATCTCTGTAACCTGTGCCGACGCCCTTTCGTACGTCCAGGAGAACAAGTTCAAGCCCGATGTAGTCTTTGTGGACCCGCCTTACGAACTAAACCTCATAGAAATCTTCACAAATATCGAAAGCTATCTTGGAATGGGAGTGCGAATTATTGCCTTACAATTTCCATCAAATCTAGATATTTCTCAATGCAATTGGAAGCAGGAAAGGCATTTCGAAATACGGCGTTATGGCAGTAATTCGCTAGCACTGCTCCACTAGCAGTAAGTAACTACACGCTTTATGAGGGTATTAGCACCTCATGCTAAAGTGGGACAATGCGGAATAGTGACCTCATGGTTGATATGGGTCGCTTGGCAGAGAAAGGCTTCAATGCTCGGTTTCCTCCAAAACATTTTTGATAACAATGATCGTGATGTACGACGCCTAGAAGGCGAAGTAGTTGCCGCGGTCAATTCTCTTGAAGAAAAATCACAAAATTTGGATAATCTCGCTGAAGAATTTAGCGTTCTTAAGCGTCGCCACCTCGAAGGTGGCGAAACGCTAGAAACTCTTCTCCCGGAAGCATTTGCGTTGACTAGAGAATCTATGGTCAGAAATATGGGAATGCGCCATTACGATGTCCAGCTTATCGGTGGCGCCGCTCTGCACTACGGGCGAATAGCTGAAATGAAAACAGGTGAGGGAAAAACTTTTGTTGCCACGCTTGCACTTGCGCTTAATACTCTTCCCGGTAAGGGTACCCATCTCGTAACTACAAATGATTACCTTGCTCGCACAGGTGTGGAGTGGATGGGACCTATATTCCGGGGGCTTGGCCTTAGAGCCGCTGTTATTGAACACTCTACTGATTCAGAATCTCGACGTGATGCGTACCGAGCTGACATCACTTATATCACCAACAGCGAATTGGGGTTCGATTATTTGAGGGACAATATGGCTTTCCAGCCGGACCAACTCGTATTGCGAGAAGTTAACCCACTACACTATGCCATCATCGATGAAGTCGACTCTATTCTCGTTGACGAGGCTCGCACGCCGCTCATTATCTCGGGCCCAACTGAAGTAGCTACCGATATGTACTTTACGATGGAGAAAATAGCTCGTAAGTTGGAAAAGGGTGAACCTGGCGAAGGCGAAACGCCACCAACCGGTGACTACACAACAGATGAAAAAAGCAAAGATATCCACCTTACAGAGTCAGGAATCACTAAAGCCGAATCCTTGCTTGGGATCGAAGATATCTTTAGCGCACAAAATATGGAGACGGGTCACATGTTACGGCAGGCCCTTAGGGCAACTGAACATTATCAACGCGACCAACAGTACGTGAGGGATGACACTGGCCAAATCGTAATCGTAGATGAATTTACTGGTCGATTAATGCCTGGACGTCGCTTCGGCGAAGGCCTCCATCAAGCCATCGAGGCGAAAGAAGGCGTAAAGATCGAGCGTGAAAATCAAACTCTCGCGACTGTAACCTATCAAAACTTCTTCAAGCTTTACGACAAGATCTCTGGAATGACAGGCACAGCTAAGACAGAGGAAAAGGAGTTTCAAGAAATTTACGGTAGTGATGTACTTGTTATCCCAACGAACATGCCGATCATCCGGACTGATTTCGAGGACGTAGTCTACCGAACTGTTCCTGGAAAATTCAACGCTGTCGTCGAAGAAATAGTTCAAATCCATAACAATGGCCAACCTATATTAGTCGGTACAGTAACCATTGAGGCGTCAGAAACCCTCTCTAAAATGCTTAGTCGGAAAGGCGTTACTCATGAGGTTCTAAACGCTAAATTTCATGACCGTGAAGCAGAGATAGTTGCCCAGGCAGGCAGAAGTGCTGCAGTAACAATTAGCACAAACATGGCTGGGAGAGGAACTGATATCGTACTTGGCGGAAATCCCGAGATGCTTGCTCGTCAACTGCTTGAGCGAGAAGGGTTTGAACGATACGACACGAACACTGAACTGTTCATTAAAGCAGTGATGCTTGGAAAATCCGAAGAAGCCCGTTCAATCGCATCAACACTTACTGACCTACCAGAAAACATTATCCTCCGTCTTGAGAAAATTCGGGACGAAGCCCAAGCCGACCAGGCAAAGGTTATAGAGCTTGGCGGCCTGCACATCATAGGAACCGAAAGGCACGAGTCGCGGCGTATAGATAATCAACTCCGAGGCCGTTCCGGTCGCCAAGGAGACCCAGGATCCAGCCGCTTTTACGTCAGTTTCGACGACGACCTGATGCGCTTGTTCGCAAATGAACGGGTACTGGGAATGATGGACCGCCTTGGGATGGACGACAACCAGCCAATTGAGGCGAAGATGGTGACGGGTGCAATCGAACGTGCCCAAAAACGAGTTGAAGACCGTAATTTTGGCATCCGAAAGCAACTACTCGAATACGACAACGTAATGAGCAAGCAGCGGGAAGTAATCTACCGTCAAAGACGTGACATTCTACTTGGGACCGACATTAGCGAAGATGTGAAAGACATGATTGCTGAATACATAGACTCACAAGTACAGAACTATCTGAATCCTGAACTTGAGCCTGAAGAACAAGACATCGGCACTATGAAAGCTGGAGTGTTAGAAGCAGTGCCATCACTTGAAACATTTGACTTCGAAGCGCTTCGTGGTAAGACCCCAGACGAGGGTACCCAGGAATTAATCCCGGTCTTGGAAGAAGCATACTCGACGCGTGAACAAGAGGTCACTCCCGAACTACTCAGACAACTTGAACATTTTATTGTTCTCCAGGTAGTCGATCAACACTGGAAAGAACATCTTCATAACATGGATATTTTGCGTCAAGGTATCGGTCTTCGTGGTTATGGACAGAGGAATCCTCTTCAAGAATACGCGTTTGAGGGTTTCAATCTCTTCGAAGAAATGAAATCCTTAATACGCCTTAACGCTGCCAAGCTCCTTTTCCGAGTCCAAATCAATACCGACAATAGACTAGAACGTCGTAAGCACCAACGTGGCGTCAACTACAGTACAGACCAGATGCTCCTTGGAGATCCTAACCTCGGAGCTAAAACTGGACCTGTCAAACCAGTCCAGAGAGAAGAGAAAGTTGGCCGTAACGACCCTTGCCCTTGTAATAGTGGAAAAAAATATAAACACTGCCATGGGAGGGCAGCCGCCTAGACTAATTAACGAAACCTTACTATTTTTATTACGAATGTGAAATTATGAAGCCCTTTCTTGACCAACTCCAAAAGCGCATCGACCATCACGATACCCGTGTGTGCCTAGGTATCGATCCAAGGCCCACTCAGCATCCTTCTACCAACCCAGCTAACCATGACGGTGACCCTGCCCAGGTAGCTCGGGCCGTCGTTAACTACTTTAGAGCTATACTCGAAGAAACTGAAGATTTAATCGCATGCGTTAAACTACAAATTGCCTTTTTCGAAGGCATGGGCGTCTCTGGACATATAGCTCTAGCACAACTACTTGCCGATTGTCGTTCCCTAGGTATACCTACAATCCTAGATGCTAAACGAGGTGACATAGGGTCTACTGCAGAAGCTTACGCAGGTGCCTATCTTGCTGATGGCGTATTCTCAAGTGACGCTCTAACGGTGAACCCATATTTGGGGTTTGACAGCTTAGATCCTTTCGTAAGCTCGGCGGTTAGCAATGGTCGTGGTTTATTCGTCCTAGTAAAGACCTCGAACCCAGGAAGTCGCGACTTGCAGGATCTTGTTTTGGCATCTGGAAAGCTAGTTTATCGTCAACTTGCTGAAGAATTGCATAAACTAGCAGCCAAGTATGGGACTGACCACACGTTCTCCCCCATTGGGGCTGTTGTAGCGGGTACGTTCCCCGAAATCCTTGCAGAAATTAGGGCCATATTGCCTAAAAGTCTTTTGCTTGTACCTGGATTCGGTGCTCAAGGAGCAGGCCCAAAAGCTGTTTCAGCTGCTTTTATGCCTGGGGGTCAAGGAGCTATCATCAATGCTAGTAGATCTCTAACGTATCTGGGTGAACACACTGACTTCTGGGTTCAATCAAGGCAGGCAACCCTCGACATGAGGGATGCCCTTAATCGCCAGATTACTACTGCGAGTAGTTAGGTGTAACCAGATAGTAGAAGATACGGTGTGGGGAAAAGTTAATCTGCAAATGAGGCAAGATCTTAATTAGAGTTAGAACATCCAGTTTTGGACCACTAAAAACAGTTGAATATGCCTCTAAATTAGAAACCTCGGGAGCGTCAAAAGAAAACACCCCAATCTCGTCCCCTGCGTCAACAAGTCTTGGTAGATAATCTCCACGATCGGGGATTCCAGAAACTATGTACATTTCTGTATTGTCTTGTAAAAGAAATAGTTCCCGGGCTATTTCTTCGGTAGCTGATATCCAGTCTGTGACGCCTATGGCACACGTCTCTAAGTGCTGCACAATCGAATCAGGCGTGACAGGCGAAGGGACACCTTCAGGTGGACGGAAGACTATTAACCTAGGGTATCTGGTCCAATTCCAAATGAGAGCCATAAAGCCTACCCTTGTAGAATCGTTAGTAAGCGTGGTGATAACTGCGAGAGGCCGTACTACCTTAGCTACACTTTCCAAAGCTAATGCCAAGTCTTTAACAAGATCAGCATTTGTTAAAGATGGCCCCACAAGGACTTCCGACACCCCATACCACCCTACAAAAGACGAGATCATGTTACGCCAGGATGATGCATCAATTACTCCTGGTTCCCAGTCTTTTGGTAACAGGTGACGTTTCTCTAAAAAAACAGCTTCCCGGTATTTTGGATCAGCCTCATCAAATTTCAAAGATTGCTCAAAAACGAACGGTGGGAGAGCCGGCTCGACCATTGCCACTGCCCGGGTCAACGCATTGGCTGCAAATACACCAGTCGCCTGGGCTTGCAACTCCTCATCATTGTATATACCTAAAAGCTCGTCCTCGCATATTTGCGCTATGCCAGACGGAAAACCTATAAGAATAATAGTCGCAGCAACAATCTTACTCCTCATCATTGGATAAGATCCTAACCGTATCTACAAAGTCCTCGGCAGAGGAAAAGCCATGCCTGTATTTTTAATCGTTATTCCAAAACAAGAAGATACGGATACAGGTCCGGAGCCCCGGAAAGGAGTTGCATCTCTAATTCTGGGAAATCCTTCTCGATTTTTTCCAATAGCTCCTGTGCGACCTCTAATCCTGAACCCGCACTAAAGAAAAGGGTTCCTATCTCAAATTCAGTAAGATCAATCTTCCTCAGGAGCCCCAACAGGCAATCTTTCGTTTCACTATCACTGTACTGCAATTCACCATTTACTAGACCAATCGCTTGCCCTTCTTTAACGGAAATATCATCTATATCAGCATCGCGACTAGCAACGGTTATCTCGATCGTTAGCGAAAGATTAGCTGCAGCCCTCATCTCATCAATCTGAGAACTAGCTTCCTGATTCTCCTGAAAAAGCACGGCTGCAGCTAATCCAGCTCCAAGGGTATTAGTTGGGATAACATAAATTTCTTTATCGGGCAGCAACTCGGTCACACGCTCTGCAGCCATAACGATATTCTTATTATTAGGGAGTACTATCACCTGATCAGCCCCGACACTCCGAACAGCATCCGCAATATCCTCAACACTAGGGTTATCAGTTTGCCCTCCACCAACAACACGGGCTCCGAGTCCTCGAAACACCTTAGTAATGCCGTAACCACTACTCACAGTCACCAAACCACTCCGACTAGGCTCAGCATCGGATAATTCAGCCCCCGCTAGGATCTCAGAATGTTGTTCACTCATGTCTTCAACCTTCGCTCGCACCATCTTTCCAAACTTAGCGACAGTTGCCAGCAGACGTTCTGGATCTTCAGTGTGAATATGACCTTTCACAAACCCCTCAGCCCCAACAACCAGAAGAGAATCGCCAAACGGCCGGACAATTTCCTGAATTGTCTTTGTTGGGGCCTCAACTTCAGAAAGAAGAAACTCTGTACAAAACCCAAATTCTTCCTCTTCAAATTGTTCTTGGGCGCGCCGAGTGATGATTGGTGGTAATGGTAGTTCTGTCCCCTCCTGAAAGGCTATTAATCCTTCAAGTAACCTCACATATCCAAGGCCACCAGCGTCAACAACCCCGGCCTGTTTCAATACTTCAAGTTGCTCAGGAGTCTCTTTAAGAGCAGCACGGGCAGCCTCAAGAGCCGATCTGAGAACCTCAACAGTAGCTCCTCGGCTACCCTGGGCTTCTTCTGCAGCTTTTCGCACCACGGTAAGAATAGTACCCTCGACAGGTTCAATAACAGCTGCGTAAGCAGCTTTAGATGAGGCAGATAGAGCTAACTTTAGCTCTGTTGGGCCAACGGAATTACATGACTTTATGCTTTCAGAAAACCCTTTGAGAACCTGACTTAAAATCACCCCCGAATTTCCTCTAGCACCAAGCAAAGAACCGTAGGCGAGAGCATGAGCTAACTGTGCAAAGTTGCTAATTGTCTCTTCGTTCAACTCTCTCCGGACAGATTGCATAGTTAGGTGCATGTTCGTTCCAGTATCACCATCGGGTACTGGGTAAACGTTCAGAGCATTTATTTCATCTGTAAAGACCCCGAGCCATTCTGTGGCATAAAGAAAAGCACTCGCAAGGTCAACAGCGCTCAAGTTATCTTTCGTAGCCACGCGTCACCTCCGAGCAATCCGAAATGGGTACAGAGGGGAAGCATTAATTCTCAACCCGACTTCTCATAATCTAAGGCCCTCCTTCAATTTGAACAATCTATCCTTAAAGAGTCTACCCTGAACCTCACTAAGTTCCCGATCCTGAGAATCATTCTTCCCCTACCTCAACACCAATTGAGGTTGAACCAACATAAGCCTCCCCAGATATAGCAAACCTCCTTGCGCTCTCGAGGACTTTTTCCAACCAGTTTCGGTCACTACTTATCGAAACCACGCCAAGGCGCTCGCAATTCCGATTTTCCGCCCCAGCAAGGCGGGCGACCGATACGGGAAAGCGAGAACGAAGCTTCTCGACTACGGGTACGACTATTGACCGTTTCTCCTTCAAGGTCTTTACCCAAGACAGGTCCAACTCAAGAAAGGGCACACCGAAATAGGTAGCTTGACTCACTACGGCTCGTACCTCAGATTCCAAAGTTAAAAGAAATTAAATTGGATCAAATATAGGACCAAACCAAAGACAGTGATAACCTGCGGAAGCCAGTATTTGGCGATCTAGCTTTCAATACTCCCCTTAGGCAATTGACTCTGGACCTACCTATCCAAAAGCTTCAGCTTACCCCAATTATATGGCTTTTGTTAGACAACTAACTCACGGCCTAATCTGAGAACCAAGGCGCCTGCCATACAGTGCCATAGGCCTCACTTCGAACCCTTTTTCCTCTAAAACGCTCAGGGAAGCTTCATCGCTCAACACAAGTTCAAGTTCAATGCTATAAACTCCTGAATCGTAGGCACTTTTAATTACTGCCTCTAAGAGAGCCGCTCTTACATAAGATTGATTTTCAGACGAAACTACTCGCCGAACACGAACTGATGGTTGTGAACCATCCCACATAGCATGACCTAGTATAAAACCGGTAATCATGCCTGTTTCTTCTGCTGTGAAAGAATGTCCCGTCCTAGAATAGAATGACAACTGCGCACGACCGACCATCGGGTCAAGCAAGTGAGCAGTGGAATAGGAAACATCTATCGGGATCAAAGCGTACTCATCTTCAGGTCCCAATGGCCTTATGAGCGGAGCCACGTTCCCGATCTCCCTCCACTCTTTGAGAGAAGCCGGATGGCCTGAATCTCGATACCTTTGTCCATGCCTTTAAGCATGTCGTAAAGGGTCAAGGCGGCTACCGAAACAGCAGTCAAAGCCTCCATCTCAACCCCAGTTTGAGCTGTAGTCTTACAAAGAGCTTCGAAGCGTACTAGAGGAACATCTAACTCACCTTGCACTTGTACGGACGAAAGAGGTATTTGGTGGCATAAAGGGATAAGATCCGAAGTCTTCTTAGCTGCCATTATCCCAGCTAACTCAGCAACCGAGATCGGATCGCCCTTACTCATTGATCTTTCCTCAAATACACCAGTTGCATCTTTAGACAGAACGACTACAGCCTCGGCAACAGCTACCCTGGACGTGGCAGATTTATCACTCACATCGACCATTACTGGGTGACCTTCTTTAAAGTGATTAGACATAGCGTCTATTATAGAACTGTCATTAACCAAGTACATTTGCGATGCGCTCAAATGCCAACAAATCAGAAATCGACTGGTCCCACGTTGTATAGCCTGCCTCAACAAAGTATAGACCCCTCGGCGATACATTTTTCCCGGCTTGAGAACGATCCTTCGATTCGAGAATATTATCAACTTGCTCCACCGAGATTTTTCCACTACCTACCAAGATTAAAGTTCCTACGATGGCCCTCACCATATTCCTAAGAAAGCCGTCTCCCGCTATATGAAGCCTGTACTCGGCATGGGATCTTTCAAGTGTGCACATGTGTACAGTCCTAATCCTAGACCTGGTTTCCTGAGTAGCAAGCGCAGAAAAATCACGGGAACCTTCAAATACCTTGGCAGCCCTGGACATAGCACCCTGATCTAATTGAGAAAAAACTGGAAAAACTCTAGCCCGGTTTAGCGCCAAACCAAAACGCTCTTCTCGACAAACCCAAAAGCGGTATAGGTACCGTCGATACTTGCATCCAAATTGCGCTTCAAATTGATCATCAACAGTCTCGACCTTTAGCACAACCACATCGTTGGGCAAGTAAGCGTTAAGGGCCTGAGACAACTTCTTATCTGGGATTGTAGATTGGACATCAATATGGCCCACCATTCCCAAGGCATGAACCCCAGCATCTGTACGACCAGCTCCAGAGATACTACTTCGCTTACCAGGTAATTGGTCAAAAGCCTTCTCAAGAACTGCCTGGACGGTACGTTCGCCAGCAGCTTGGCGTTGCCACCCTGAAAACTCGGTACCGTCAAATTCAATAGTCAATCGAAGGCGCCGCATTATCTACGACCGCCTTAAACTTAATCCCCAGGAGCGGGCAACAACAGGAACTAACACAATGCCAACATAGGCAAGAATAAGGTATCTAATAAACCCCAGAACCACATGATCTTTAACTACCTCAGAGAGCAAAATGCTAGTGCCAAATAGATAACCAAAGACCATTACGAGGCCTAATCCAACAACAATAATCCGAGCTCGAGACTTTTCCGGTAGCTGGTGATTAACCAACATCGGTCCAGTCAGGAAGCCCGCCAAACCACCGAGAATTACATGAGAGTCTGTAGACGTAAAAATCAGATGGGCTAAGAAAGGTAAGGCCAACCCCAACACAAATCTCAACCAAGAAACAGAGTCCTTCCAAACTCTGTCAAGACCCAACCCCAAACTCATAATAGCTAACCCAATCAGCAGGCCTCCCACAACATCCACTGGCAGATGCAAACCCAAATATATTCTGCTAAAAGCAATTGCCAGAACCACCACCAAAGCAACAATCGTGAACATTCTCTTCTGGATGTAGATAGAAGCAAGGCCCCAGAAAGTTGCAGCACTCTGTGCGTGGCCACTGGGGAAGCCAGACCCTAAAGATCCCTTATCGACATTTTCTAAACGTAAAACTGTTTGGTCTAACTCAAATGGCCTAGCCGTATCAAAAAGAATTTTTAATTGCTGATTTAAAAAGGCTCCTCCAAGAAAATAGACGGCGATGCGCCGACCTGTCGCAGGATTAAATCCCAAATACCAGATCAGTAGAAAGGTAATATAGGCTTCCTCAGATCCAAGCCGGGTAACCCCTGACATCACAACATCAAGAACTGGCGAAGCAAATTGTTGGACTAGAGTGATAATTTCCAATAAACGGCCCTCCAAGTTCTGAATCGATGGTAATTGTAGCAACTTCCGTAGGCTAGGCGCCTCTCATCTTGACAAGAACATGCCACCATAGGAGTGGCAACCCTTACTGACTATCCTAGTAACAGTTAGCCGTTGCCACCCTGGTACCTAAAATGGCCCTACCCAATATTGAAGACACTATCGCTGCGATCGCAACCCCACCAGGTACGGGAGCAATTGGCGTAGTACGGCTTTCCGGACCTGAAAGCTATGTTATTGCTGATAAAATTTTCCAGCCCCAGAAGAAGTCACTACCAAGCTTAGAAACACCCAACACCGTCCTGCTCGGTACAGTTTATAAAAACGAGGAAATGATTGACCAAGCTCTCCTCCTAACTTTTCGAAGCCCCCATTCCTATACTGGACAAGATGTCATCGAACTACAAACCCATGGTGGGCCTGCTGTTCTGAAAGGGGTGCTCGGTGCCTGCATCGAACAAGGGGCCCGACTCGCCGGCCCAGGAGAATTCACGCTCCGGGCATACCTTTCAGGCCAAATTGACCTGATTCAAGCTGAGTCCGTACTTTCCTTAATAAATGCACAGACAGACCAAGCCCGTCGCCAAGCAATGCGCGGTCTAGCGAAAGAATTGAGTAAAAGAATTGACAAAATCCAAACTTACCTAATGAGCGTATACGCAGCTATCCAGGCTACCCTCGATTACCCAGAAGAGGGAGTTCCAGAGGCGGAAAAACAGATTCCTCTCGAACATGCTGAACGGAATCTTGAGGAATTACTGGCTACCGCCCAAGCAGGAGATATTACACAACGAGGTGCCCGCCTAGCTATTATCGGTAAACCCAACGCTGGTAAATCGAGCCTCCTGAATTCATTACTTGGGTACAAACGCTCAATAGTGAGCCCTCATTCAGGAACCACAAGGGATTATCTCGAAGTCCCCTTGGAATTTAATGGACTTCAAATTACTGCAATCGATACAGCTGGTATCCGAACTACGTCAGACCCGGTTGAAAAGGCTGGAGTTGAAAGTGCGCTCGATATCGCTGAGACAGCTGACCTTACACTATTAATTTTAGACCGAAGCGAACGTTTCTTGGAGAGTGACGCTGAATTTTACGGCAACCTCATTCAACCTTCTGTAATCACAGTTGCTACGAAGGCAGACCTTCCCCCGGCTTGGACCTCACTGCCCTGGATAGAAAAGCCACTTAAGGTATCATCTCAAACAGGAAAAGGACTTGAAAGTCTACGACGGGCCATTAGCGAAACTCTTTTGGCTGGATCTCAAACCACTGAACTATGGATTACTCTTGATAGACACAAAGCCCTCTTAGAGGACGCTCTTAAATTGGTCTATCGTGCAAAAGAAGCTCCAGAGGATCTCGCAGCACTAGATCTAGAAGTAGCTCTCACGAAACTGGGTCAAATTACAGGTCGCTCCGAAGTATCCGAAGAAACTATAGCCTATATATTTGCGCAATTCTGCGTAGGGAAGTAAAACCTAGAAAAAAAGTTTTTGTACTGTGCGTAATTAGCTCGGCACACCTATGGTTAATATCCCACTAAAGAGGTACCTTCTTCAAGACAAATTTATTTAGCAACGACCTCCAAGAACATACACTGCTCGGTAAACACGCAATCCATGCACGAAGAGGAAAAGACTGGCCGACCCTAAATCGGGAAACTATTCAAGCGTTCTCGTAATTTAGAATGTTCAACTAGGTATTTGGCCAACCCATTCAACCCGGAAGTCTTTAGCCTCAATGGCTTCAAGTATCTCAGCTTCCGACGAGTTCCTCATCCTCGGTAGTTCCGAGAACATATTCGCGTCAGAAGCTAGACCAACACGCACCGTCACAGGACCATCATCGCTCAAACGACCTATCCTCCAGAGCAAACTACCTGCGAGGTTAGTCAAATGCGACTCCGAAAGACCTGAATCCTCCAACGCTTCTGCCACTAAGCCGTTTAACATTTCTTCAGACATGATTTCCCTCAAAACTCACACATCAAGATTAACCTAACTGGCTTATGATCATTCAATATCCAGAGCTTGACAACTTTTTTTCTATGCTACCGTTGGTCCGTGAACCTTAAACCTGCTTTTCAGAGGTACGTAACACTTTTCTTCAAAGGCTTCGCCGTAGGTGGAGCCAACATTGTTCCAGCAATTTCTGGTGGAACAATGGCTCTTATCCTCGGAATTTATCCCAGACTTATAGGCTCCCTTGTCAGTTTGACGCGACCTGATTTCTTGAGGCTCCTAATACGTTTTCGGATTCGTAAGGCTCAACAATCTATAGACACCATATTCCTGTTAACCCTTGGGCTTGGCATTATTACGGCTGTATTAACTTTATCTAGGGGCTTAGAATGGTTATTAACAAATCACCATACTCTCCTCTTCAGCTTTTTCTTTGGCCTAGTACTCGGATCAGTAGTAAGTATGCTACGTAGCGCCACAAAATGGTATTGGACTCAATATACCTGCTTTGCCAGCGCAGCTCTGGGAGCATTTTTTTTGTTTAGCCTAGCACCAGCAAATACACCAACAACTCCTTGGTTTTTATTTCTTTGCGGGGGCCTATCCATCTGCGCCTTAATATTACCTGGCATCTCTGGGGCATATGTGCTGGTACTCCTAGGTAAATACAATCATCTTCTTGTTGCCATTAATTCTGGAGATCTTAGTGTATTGGGGCCAGTAGCTGCCGGATCACTTATTGGGTTACTTAGCTTTGTTCGCCTTTTGTCATGGCTCCTCAAGCATTACCAACACACTACACACGCAGTCTTGACAGGGTTAGTAATGGGCAGTCTCCGCAAATTATGGCCTTGGAATCTTACCGGAAACAAACTTTTAGACACCACCCCTACAGCACCTCAACTGGAGCAGATCAGCGTCGCTCTTATTTTGGCGCTTATAGGTTTTTTGACAGTGCTGGTCTTAGACCACCTTTCTGCCAAACAATAGATAAACTACACTCCCTAGGGACATTAGAAGTGATTACTTGTGTTCCGAGTGGACTATTAAAGATCATGTGCTCAAGCAATGAGCTCTTAATCAGGTAATCTTAAAAGCTTGTTCGTGCCTCATCTTCTTATCGGCCTGTTTGGGCAAAACAACAGTTTTCACATGTTCCCTTGAGACTAAAGACACATTTTCTACATACCCTTCTAAATTCACACTTCTCGTAACAAGCGAGTCAACTTTAATTCGACCTGAAGAAATAAGTTGAAGCGCAGATCCAAACGTATCACTGAAAGACCTACCCCCAACAAGCTGGATTTCCTTCTTCCATAGCAGGTGTGGTTCTATTGAGACTGTTTCGCCAGCCTTTGATACCCCGTAGCACAAAATCCTTCCCCCTGTTGCACACAAATCAATAGCGTGCCGAGTATATTCTGTGGCCCCCCGAGTATTGATAATGATGTCAGCTCCTTCTGGCAAACTCTGGTGAACCTCTGGAAAGCCATCCGAAGAAACTTGCAACACCTCATCTGCGCCAAGAGCCTTCGCCAACTGAAGCCTGAACGGAATGTTGTCAATTACAGTTACTCGCCGGGCACCACTAATATGAGAAAGCTGTACAAAAAGCTGAGCATTTACACCCCCACCTAAAATAGCCACCGACTCCCCTGGTTTAATAGAAATCCTACTTAAGGAGTGGAGGCAACAAGCCAGAGGTTCAACTAGGGTAGCCTCAACGAAACTAATGCTCTCGGAAAGAAGGTAACACTGCTCGGAAGTCACCTTGATTAGTTCGGCAAAACCTCCGCCGAAGGAAAGATCTGGGGCGAGTCGGTTTGGACAAAGATGAGCATTTCCTTTCCGGCAAGTGGGACAGTACCTACAAGGTCGATTCGGACTGACCACCACCCGGCTACCAACTGATAACCCCTCTGATCCCAATCCACATTGGATTATCGTACCAACGACTTCATGACCACCGATAACGGGATTCTGTAGTTGATGCATGCCCTGGGTTTCTACCTGATGCATACTGTAATCACCGCCACAGATTCCGCAGGCCTCAACTTGCGCAACAACCTCACCAGGTCCAGTAATTGGCACTGGGATGGATTCAACTCTAATATCTCTCGCACCGTAAGTTATAGCTGCACGCATCATCTAGAGCAGTATAAGGAACATGTGAGACGGTTGTAACCCCACGCACCGTAATGCCCAAATGTTAAATCCGCCTTCCTTATGAGTACCCGGTAAGTTAATAACGCATAACCACCCTAAATACCTTGGTAAGGTCCAATCACCTGCCAAAATTGTGCCCTAAAATCAGATCTACGAGATACGATAGATTCAATAACTACTGGAACAAAATGCTTGATATAGGTTGTTTGAGGATCCCCAAACGTTGTTTATCAAACACACCACCCACCTCGTACGGGCAAATACAGGATCTCGCGTGATTCGGACGCCCAATAATTAGGGCCAAACCTCCTACGATGGTAACGGTTAGACTAGTGTGGATGGCTCAGAACAAAGGAAAAACAAAACCTAGTGTCTCCGGAACAACAAAGAAGTCCTTTAAGAAGCGACTCGTGGAAGAGCTTCGGGGGTACATCGAAGCATTCGTTATTGCCTATTTCGTAATTACTTTTTTGTTCAACACTGTTGGTGTAGTCGGAAGTTCAATGCAACCTAATTTAAACGGCGGGGTAGGTAGCGGGAACATACTCAAATCCCTATTAACCGGTGACCGAGTATTCATTCCTAAATATGATAATTGGCTTAGGCGCATGAAAATCCTCGGCCCCTATCGGCGTGGGGAGATTGTGGTAGTACGCGAACCCCAGAACTCCCCTACCGCACAAGAACGAGATCGTCGTCCTTTTTTTATCAAACGAATTATTGCCGTTCCAGGTGACGAAGTGCGGATAGAAGCTGGTCAAGTATACGTTAACAATCACCCAATTAATCAGGACTTTATTTCCGCCACCGGACTGATAACACCTGACGCTATAGACTTTCCACTCGTGATAGTTGAGAACGGTGAGGTAACTAAAATGGCTGTCGATTTTGGCTACACGCCCCGAGGTACACCAATTCCATGACTGGCCCGCACCTATTTACCTTCTACGCCAATGGACGTTAGAGATCCGCGGATTCAGCTTTATTACAGCTCAACAATTAAAGCTCTCGCAGCTCCCAACAGCGACTTTTCTGTTAATACTCCTGTTGTCCTCAACATTATTGTCCCTAAACACCACTATTTCATCATGGGAGACAACCGGCAAAGTTCTAAGGGTGGTAGCGAGGATTCACGTTTCTTTGGGCCTGTTCGGTCATTAACAGTTGCCGGACGTGCTACAGCTGTAATCTGGCCACCTCAACGTGAAGGCATTTGGAATTGGCGCGTCCTCAAACCCCCAAAAGCTTTTGATGCTATTCCAAAACCAACAAGTCAGAATTGATCAAACATCCATATCGACTCAGAAATACCTGGTGGCGACTTGTCGTAAACTTCATTCTCTTGTTGGCCTTCGCGCTTGTATTTACAAACTTTGTTTATTCAATAGTAATCGTCCAGGGAAATTCAATGGTCCCGACGCTTCTCCCTGGTGAAATCGCCCTAGTCCCAAGGTACGAAACTTGGCTCCATCGCCTCGGGATTAAAAATTTTGGACAAAGGGATGTTGTTTTCTTCCGATCACCCATCGACCAAAAGCGCCACCTCATTAAACGAATCGTAGCAACTCCTGGTGACCGCATAATAATTAAAGATGGCCTGGTTTACATCAACGGTGATCTTTTATTCGAGCCTTATCTTAACCAGCTAACTGTAACCACTAACCTCCCTGAAATCGAAATATCCCCTGGTAAAGTGTTTGTCCTAAGTGACAATCGTCGTCCCTTAGAGTCACTGGATTCTAGACACTTTGGTCAAATTCCTTTTGGCTCAGTTGAGGGCCGGGCAGGCATAATCCTGTGGCCTCCGTTCGTGAACTTTGACAACCGCTTACACCGGAATATAAGGGTTATTAAATAGTGTACTAAATCACTACTTTTGGATTAAAGACCCATCAAGCCCTAATTCTGCAGCTTTAGCTTGCATAGCTTTGAGTACAAATTCGACGTGTTCCCATAGTTCTAAACCTAATTCTTCAGCTCCACGGCGAACATCGTCTCTTACAACACCCCGGGCAAAACCCTTATCCTTGAATTTCTTCTTTAAACTCTTGAGGGTTTGGTTAGCAATATCCTTGTCTGGCCTAACTAGTACTGCCGCAGTAATCAACCCAGTAATCTCATCGCAAGCATAGAGTACCTTGGCTAGGTCAGAAGTCCGCTTGACACCCGTATAATCAGCATGCCCTAGAATTGCATCTGCAATCAATTTGGGGTATCCGAGAGTTTGTAGATTTGCAACTCCTATATAGGGATGCCCCTTCTTATCCTCGCCATCTGCAATAGGATAACGTTCATAATCGTAGTCGTGTAATAGAGCTGCTATTCCCCAAATCTCCTCAGGAGCTCCTCTTTCACGAGCGTAGGCTGTCACGGCAGCCTCAACCGAAAGCATGTGCTTTCTTAAGCTTTCCGATTGCGTCCATTCCGTCATCAAACTGTAAGCCGCGTCTCTACTTAAATTCATTAATAACAGCATACATAGACCAGAACGGACAAGCTAGTCTCGTTAGAGATATAATTCTCGTGATGAAATCTTCAGATTTGATTGTTGTTCCAAACGTAGCAATCGCTGGCGCAGAACTATTCAGTAAAATAGCTAAACAGTCAGTAAGAGACCGTGGTCGTTTCATAGTCAATTTATCTGGCGGATCAACCCCATTGCGAATGTATGAGAGCCTCCTAAGGCAAGGTGATTTACCTTGGGAAGCAACTTGGGTAACTTGGGGAGATGAACGATTTGTCCCTCCCGAAAGCAAAGAAAGTAATTATGGCTTGGCGAAAAGACTACTTTTGGAGAAGGTGCCAATCCCATCTAACCAAATCCTGTCGTGGCCGTGGGATCCGAAACTAGCTGCACCCAAAACCGCTCAAATATTTGAAGACTTACTCAAAAACACCTTTGGCAACCCGCCAATATTTGACTTAACTTTTTTGGGCTTAGGAGAAGACGCCCATACGGCAAGCTTGTTCCCTGGTAGCGAAGCTATCTATGCGCAAGGCCTTACGAGTGCCGTTAAAACCGCCAATCTGGGTTGGCGTCTAACAATGACCCCTCGTGTTTTAAGCTCAAGTCTTACTGTAGCTTTTCTAGTCTCAGGAAAGAGCAAACTCACAGCATTACGAAATACGATATCTGGCGAAGGGGATTTAGATAGCTTTCCTGCTCGGGCTATAACAGCTCGTAATGATCAACTAGTCCTTACGGATCAGGTTTTATAGCTGTACTGTCTCTGATAGTTGTACTGTAAATTTTGCCAAATATTTCTAAGGTTCCGATAATCTCACCCAGGATTCCTTAAGCCTGAACCAAGCCATTGAACTGTTTTTACCTCTGGCAACAAACTCTAACTCCCTTGACTACCAAGGCAACCCTTACTAATCAACGAGTCCACACAAGCATAGTCTTTCCTGAGATCTGCCGTAATTGCCAGAATCGTTTTCACAGGCAAGTTAAGTTTCGCTCCTCCCACACGACAAATTTATTTTCGAAGCTAAAAGAGGCATAAGGTTGCCAGGACACCTCTGATTGTGCTTTAATGACACTCCGCCGCGTGAAATTTCCGCAAGGAGGAACCCCTAACAATGAGTAGTGATAAGCCGAAACCGGCCGTGGATACCCCTGCCCCGGCCACCGACCAAGTCAATAACGAAGACTCTAGCCCGGTTCAGGAAACAGTTGGTGAGCAGGGTGCCACCGCTGCTAATGAAGAAGCAAACACCCACCCAAAAGGTGAACAAGCGGAAATGGATAACCCGATTCCTCCAGTAATCGCTACCGAATCTACGGGGGTTGAGGCAACAGAAAAACCAAAAACCGGTTTTGCTGAAACCTCTAACCAAGAATCTAGCGAGACATCCGAACAAGACGAACTTCCGTCTAAAACATCTAGTAACATCACTATGGAAGATGTCCTTGCAGCTAGTGACGAGCAATTAGCTAGCAAACACGTACATCGGGGTATGGTTACCACTGGCGAAATAATTATGCTCTCAAAAGAGGGAATAGTTGTCGATGTTTCCTCAAAAATTGAGGGACTACTCCCCTATAATCAATTATTCGAATATGAATCTAATCCTGAGGACGCTGCGAAATATTTCAAGCCTGGTGACAAAATTCAGGTTTACGTCATTCGCTCCGACATACCCAACAACACAATTGTTTTGTCGAAAAAACGAGCGGATCAAGAGCGAGCTTGGAATTTGCTACAGGAAATCCACGACAAGAAAAAACCTGTAGAAGTAGAAATAGTGGACAAAGTTAAAGGTGGCCTCGTCGGCAATCTGGGAATACGAGCTTTCCTGCCTGCTAGCCACGTAGATATACGGCGGGTAACTGACCTCGCACAATACGTCAACAAGAGATTACGCGTGAAGATAATTGAATTAAATAGGAAGCGAAACAGGGTAATTATCTCGCGTCGTTCAATACTTGAAGACGAAGTATCAGAAATAAAAGCAGAAACCTTGAAAAAACTGGAGCCCGGTTATAAGTCTGAAGGCGAAGTTGTAGAGATTACTGACTTTGGCGTATTTGTCAATCTTGGGGGCCTCGATGGATTGGTTCACAGGAGCGAACTAACACATGCTCGGTTTACCCACCCGCGTGAGGTCGTTAACGTTGGCGATAAGGTGAATGTACAGGTTTTAGACATGGATATTGAGAGAGAACGGATAAACCTCTCGATCAAGAGGCTAGCCGCTAACCCTTGGGAAAATGTTTTGAACAATTATGTGATAGGCCAGAAAATTTCCGGTACTGTTACAAATCTTACCCAGTTCGGAGCCTTTATAGAAATTGAACCTGGCCTAGAAGGGCTAATCCACGTAAGCGAAATGAGCTGGACAAAGAGAGTCAGGCACTCTAAAGAACTTTTGTCTGAAGGCGATGAAGTAGAAACCATGATCTTAAAAATAGACACGGACCAACAACGTATTTCGCTTGGCTTACGCCAGACCCAACCTGACCCATGGTCAAGTTTGCCGGACCGATTCCCCCCTGGAACCGAAGTTACGGGACCTGTAACAGGAGTGACGGAATTTGGGGTTTTTATGGAGATTGATGCGGGCATCGAGGGGCTTGTCCACATTAGCGAATTAGCACACGAGCACATTGAGGATGTAACCCAAACCTTCTCAAATGGAGACGAAATTACGGCTGTAATATTAAACATTGATCCGGTCGAACAACGCGCAAGCCTATCTCGTAAGAGACTATTGCCCTACTCAGCTGGAGAAGGTGAGTCTGCTGCTTCTGGCGAAAATCGATCCAAATCCGGAAGAAACACTGGTGGTAGAAGAGGCAGACGTGGCCGGCGCAACAATGACATCGACTACGATTACAGTTACGCATCAGAAGAACCAGGTAATAAAGCAACTCCAAAATTAGGAGATGTTTATGCTGACCTTTTTGCGCAATTCGGCTTAACCGAAACTAGTGAGGATAAAGAGGTTTTGGGAGACAATGAAAACCCAGATAAAGCTGTCGAGGCCTCAGAAAATTCAGATGCTCCTTCAGAAACAGTTGCCTTAGAAACTTCTGTAGATGAACAATCAAACGAAGAGGTTGTTGATAAATCAGATACCGATATTACTTCTTCCAATGATATCGAGACTAAGGCCGAAAAGTCCACAAAAACTGATGAGCCTGAAGTGGACCCAGAAAACGCTATCGATGCTATTGAGGCTGCAGCTTTACTCACAGCAGCATTCCGCGAGGGCAAACGACCTGCTGTCGCCGATGAAAATAGTGAAGCCGATAAAACAATAACAACCGAAGAAATTCCAGAAACCAGTGATAACATCGCCAACTTAGAGGAAGAGGAGTCAGGGGTAGAGGAAGAACAAAAGCCCTCCTAAGGCTTGTACCTTAAGAACTTAATCAGAGCTTGATTTGCTCTGTTGCGTGCCCAGATTCTAGTTCGTTTTTTAAAACGAACTAGAATCTTTCTTGGCGTTACGGAATAATTTCCTCAATCTACTTATTTAAACTTATGGTTTTTTCTTACGACCTTTCCAAATTTTATAAGGATCAAAAATCGAAAAGCTAACCAACTAATCGTTACCCTCCCCTAATTAACAGCGGGACCCTCCACAACGCTAGGATGCTCGCCAAGCCATATATATGCCAGGCTTAATTAGTTGACATTCGTAACTCTTAATCATCACTGTACTAGCTTGCTGTAAGTTCAAAGTACGGTTGTTCGGTCCTCTTCAAAAGCTTGGCTATCAACGAGCCAACTGCGGTGTCAATAACACAGTTATAACGAAAAGCAATATCATTGTACAGTTGACGCTCTAACGATATTCGGTTATTCACAACAGACAACTTCGTTCTAAAATTTTTGAAGTTGTCTAGATTCCTAATCTTCGGGTTGCCTTCTTCGCCCTTTATGAACCGATTGATAAGATCTCTACGTTGATAAAAAGTACCAGCGCATTCTGGTAAAGAATCTGAGGTTAAATTCTCTAATCGCAAATTACTGATTATCCCAAACGCCTCATAACCACTGTCTGGATGCCCCTTAAGCATATCACCAAGATCTTGAATTAATTCAGTTTGCAAAGCGAGCTGGGCACCAATCTTTATCAGGTATTCATCTAAGTCGCTCTCAAGTTCCATAATTCGCATATAAGTACTAACCGCAATTTTCAGTACCAACAAAAGAACCAGGAGGATAAATAAAACAGTCACAAAACCCCCTCCAAGACCCAGTTTAACCGCCTATTGCCCCTCTTGAGGAGTTCCACCTCTATAAGTTATCACTCCACCACCGAGCAGTCTATCATCCTCGTAGAGTACGGCTGATTGCCCTATAGTGACAGCAAAAACAGGCTCATCAAATTGAAGTTCGAAACCCTCGGCCCATTTCCGCACTATTGTAGCTGGTAACGGACTCTGCCGATATCTAACCTGTGCCATCACTCGCCTTGGCAATGAATCAATATCAAGTAGATAATTAGCCTGCTCTGCGATGAGGCGATCCCAGTGACATATATTGCGTGTTCCCACAAACACGGTGTTCTCTTTTTTGGAAAACCCCACGACAAAGCGGCTTTGATGAGATTGGAAAAGTCCGAGATGGCGCTTTTGCCCAACCGTATAATATTGAATCCCTCTATGTTCCCCAATTACGTCACCAGACGCGATATCGACTACAGGACCTGGGTTGAATGATGTTTCACTATCCAGATAGTGTCGGACAGAATCTGTAACAAAACAAAGACCGCTAGATCCAGGTTTTTCGGCTGTCTCTAATCCTCTTTCCCGTGCTAACTTACGAACAGTGGGCTTGTCTAATTCACCTAAAGGAAAAAGTAAGTACGGAAGAATTCCTCTTGGTAAGGCCCATAAAAAATAAGTTTGATCTTTCCCAGAATCTACTCCCCGCCAGAGTTCAGGGCCACCTTGTCCGTCAACACGTCTTACATAATGCCCAGTAGCCATGAATTCGCAGTCGAGCATTCGAGCTTTTTCAATCAAAGAACCAAACTTGATGAAACGATTACACCAAACACAAGGATTCGGCGTTTCGCCCCTAAGATAAGTAGGGACAAATGGTTCAACAACTATCTCCTCAAACTCTTTACGATGATCTAGAAGATAAAAGGGAATTTCTAGGCGATCCGCAATGCGCCTGGCATCATAGGCGGCTTCTGGACTGCAACAGAGACTAAAAGCTTCTGAAGGACGCTCATCAGACCAGAATCGCAACATAGAACCAACTACTTCAAAGCCTTGTTCATTGAGCAAGGCGGTTGCTACTGACGAATCAACTCCACCTGACATGGCAGAGAGAACTCTCGGGGACTTTAATTCCTGGGCTGACTCATTAACAGCGTCCACAGCTTTACACTTTACTCTTTAAGAAGGTTCAAGTGGCACTTAAGGTCTACAGGATCAAATAGGAGCCGGTCTCAGGTTAAAACAAGTAGCGCAATAGTTCTTGACACGGTAGAGTTAAGTTCGGGAGGTACAGCGTGAAACCCCCACATATCATTCTGGCCCTTTTCGTAATAACACTAGTTGTTTATCTTGCTCTGCTACAAAATTCGGATCCGAATCAAGGTGGGATCTACCTGCCTTTCCTAAGAGCCAGACTTCAAACTGGATGGGTTTTGGCCTTTTTGATCACTTCTAGTTGGTTGATTGGATGGATACCTGGCAAAATCGCACTATGGCGAAAAGGGAAAGAAATTCGTACTCTAAATAAGAAAATTCAAGACCTTGAGCAACACGTACCTAGTTACGATCAAGACATCCTTGGAGATAAACCTGTTATCCCAGACCGTAATCAAAGCACTCCGATACCCGCTATCCCACCCATCAAAGACGAAACATAAGTGAAAGATCCTCAGCTAATTGGCGAGCAGGCCGGTCGCCACGAAGTTTTGTGGTCCCTTCCGCCACCGGCACCACCAGACGCCATAATCCCCCTTTGTCGTGAACTAAGAATCCCACCAATAATAGCGAGCGTTCTTTGGACACGTGGGTTCAAGGAAAAAGCTGCTGAGGACCTCTATCCTAAACTGACACCCTGCCCATTACCAGGTATCGAAGAGGCTGTTGACCTTATCCAACACACCTTGCAATCGCATAAACGCATTCTGATTCATGGAGATTACGATGCAGATGGTATCAGCGCGACAGCTATTCTGAAGCTAGGCTTGGAGGAACTCGGCGGAAATGTCCAGATTCATATTCCTAACAGATTGACTGAAGGCTATGGAATACATTTGGACCGAGTCGAGGAGCACATTTCGCGAGCAGACCTAATAATTACTGTCGATTGTGGAATCTCTAATATTGAGGAAATTAATCAGCTTAAGAGGTCTGGAGTGGATGTAATTGTCACTGATCACCATCAGCCAGGGCAACAACTACCTGATGCGATATTAGTACACCCACTCTTAGCTAACCAAAGTAAAATTAATGATGCTTTACTAACCGGTGCAGGCGTAGCTTTCCACCTTTTATGGGCGCTCCACAAAAAACTTGGCCTACCCGACCCACTCAAGTACACTGACATTGCGGCTCTAGGCACTATTGCTGATGTAGCACCATTGCTTGGGGACAACCGCGCCCTGGTTCGCGAAGGGCTGGAATGCCTAGGCAACACTACATGGCCAGGTTTACAGGCGAGCCTGAAAATAGCAGGAATCCAAGGTGCGCCAACTGCTAGAGATATAGCATTCACAATCGCACCGAGAATTAATGCTGCAGGTAGGCTAGGAGAGGCAGATCTTGGCTTAGAATTACTTACTACGAAATCAACACGAAGAGCGCATGAACTATCAACCTATTTGGAAGCCCGGAACTCAGACCGACGTCACCTGCAAAATACAATGTATGACCAGGCCCTGAAGATGGTCGATCCAGATGCTCCAGCAATCGTTCTCGCTGATGAAACCTGGCACCCAGGCGTCATAGGGATAGTCGCAAGCAAACTTGTAGACCAATATCTTCAACCAGTTTTTCTTTCCGCGAAAGGGAAAGGTAGCGTACGTTCTCCTCCCGGCATTTCAGCTGTAGCCGCTCTCCAAGAAGCTAAAGACCATTTAACTCGCTTTGGCGGACACGAACAGGCAGCAGGATTCACAATAGAATCAGCAAAGTTTTCCGCTTTTAGAGAAGCTATATACGGTTATACGAGAAGCCGCCCAACCCCAAAGCCTACCCTAGATCTAGATGCATTTATCGGACCAGAGGATATTAATCGAGATCTGTTGAAGGGAATCAAAAAGCTAGAACCTCTTGGAGAAAAAATTCCCCCGCCCAGATTTGTACTTACTGGCGCGCTTAGTAAGGTAAAAGCTGTTGGCAAAAACCTTAATACGCTCCAAATTCAGTGCAACAACCTCAAAGGGGTAGCTTGGCAAAAGGGGTTCCTTGCATCAGAATTAAGCGAGGGTTCCAAGGTGAATCTCGCAATTTCACTGCGAGAAAATTTTTGGCAGGGGAAATCAACTATCGAGTTTACAGCTGACCAAATTCGCCAAGAATCCCCCTTACTCCCCCGCAGCAAAACAAAAACACCCAACATCCGACGTGGTGCTCCTATAGACTTATCAGGAAGTTTGGCAGGATCAGCTGCCGCTCCAGTTGAAGGCAAACCCATTTGCATCAAAGATCTAAACTTTAGCGACCCTTTCAGCGCTTCTCTTTCTATACAGAAAGAGGTCTTGAAAGGCACTACGATCTTTTTCGACCTCTCATCGGTTGTTATCACAGCTATTAAACAGCATGCTTCAGAACTCCCGACCTTGGGCGAAGTCCGTACGGGCTTCGTACGACTGCAACAGGGAAAAAAAATTAGTCCTAATGACCGCAAACAAACGCTTATCGGAAAAATTCTTGGGGAGCTTCGGCTCATTGACGAAAAAGGGTTTGCTCGAAAGGGCCAAAAGCGGAACCCCTACGATTCAGAAACTCTTTTAGCAGCACTCCTTGAAAAATATCGACTACAAGGCCTGGTCAATGCTTATCTTTATGCCGATGATGAAGTTTTTGCTAGCACGGTAAAATCACTCTTTTCATAGAGGCCGTGCGATACTTAGATCTTATGGGTGATTTGGCACTCCCTCAAAAACTCGCTGCTGCCCTTAAACCCAATGTACGTGGCGAAATCCGCTTCGACGATCTAGCCCGCTCTCTGTATGCGACTGACGCAAGCCCGTACGAAATTCTTCCCTATGGAGTAGTTATCCCAAAAACTCCAGAAGACGTAAGGGTTGTCCTCGAAGTCGCCCGTGAGTTCAGCGTACCCGTCCTACCCCGTGGTGGTGGAACTAGCCTGGCAGGCCAAACCGTAGGAATGGCTATCGTAGTTGACTTCTCAAAGTACATGAATCAAATTGTAAGCTTCGACCTCGAAAATCGTACTGTGCGCGTGCAACCGGGAATAGTACGTGATGAACTGAACAAGTTTCTTGCGCCTCACAATCTGCACTTTACGCCAGACATCACACCTACTAATCGAGCCAATGTCGGCGGAATGATTGGAAACAATAGCTCAGGTACAAGAAGCATAAAATACGGCAAAACCATTGACCAGGTCATAGCTATGACAGTAATGCTCCCAAACGGTGAAATAATAGAATTACACGATTTGGATCCAGATGAACTCACAAAGAAGCTTACTCAAACTGACACAGAAGGAGCAATTTACCGAACAGTTCAACAAGTAACTTCAAATCTGAAAGACGAAATCCTAAACCGTTATCCAAAGGTAATGCGCCGAGTCGGTGGTTACAACCTTGACTCCTTTGTGCAAGGCAAACCCTTCAATCTGGCTAACCTCGTAACAGGTAGCGAAGGGACACTAGCTTTTATCCTTGATGCAACCCTCAGGCTACACCCGCTACCTAATCACCGCATTCTAGCCTTAGCCCATTTCGACACTATGCAAAAAGCATTGGAATCGGTCCAACACATTAACCGTCATAATCCCTCAGCTGTCGAAATAATGGACAATGTGCTCTTTGAACTTGGCTTCAACAACCCCACTTTAGCTCCCTTGCTTGAATGGGTAAATGGTAAGCCAACGGCCGTGATGATGGTCGAGTTTGATGGAACCAGTAAAGATGAAATTAATCAGGATCTAGAAGCTTTCACGTCAGATCCAGAAATCAAACGCTTGAACTACCACATTTACGTAGCAAAAACTACTACGGAACAGGCTAAGATACTAGAATTTCGTCGAGCTGGCTTAGGTACATATGCAACCATAAAGGGAGATCGCAAACCTGTTCCTTTTATCGAAGATGCTGCGATCCCAGTGGAGAACTTGCCGCAATACATACCTGAGGTCTTGGAATTATGTGAACAACGGGGCGTGGAGGCGGTAATTTACGCCCATGCTAGTGTTGGGGTAATCCATGTTAGGCCCCTGCTCGACCTAAAGAACCCTATTGATATTGCCTTGTTCAAAGAGATAAGTGTCGAAACATTTAAACTAGTGAAGCATTATGGGGGCTCGTGGAGCGGTGAACATGGAGATGGCTTAATTAGAAGTTATCAGAATCGCAACTTGTTTGGGGATAAGATCTATCAGGCTTTCCAAACAATAAAGCTAGCATTCGACCCTGACAACTTGATGAACCCTGGAAAGATAGTTAATGCCCCTGAGATGACCGAAAATCTCCGTTACGGGCCTGGATACCCGGAGGATAAAACAAATACAATATTTGATTTCTCTGAAACCGGTGGTTACTTGGGAGCAATAGAGATGTGCACAGGCGTCGGGGCCTGCAGAAAAGTCGGGACTGGAACAATGTGCCCTAGTTATATGGCCACGCGCGACGAAGACCACTCCACCCGAGGCCGAGCAAACGCCTTGCGAGAAGCAATGACTGGGAAAATGCCAGGTGGCTTAACGAGCCAAGAAGTATTTAACGTTTTGGACCTCTGTCTTGAGTGTAAAGCGTGCAAAGCTGAATGCCCAAGTCAAGTGGACATGGCAAAAATAAAATATGAATTCTTGCAGCAATACTATGATGATCACGGTACCCCCTTGTCTGCACGAGCCCTAGGCGGTGTGGCGCAAGCAGCGCCATTAGGACAAGCATTTGCGCCTTTGGTCAATGTACTGATGCACCTCAAACCTGTACGCTGGGTAATCGAAAAAGCTGTTGGAATAGACCGCCGCCGAACCCTACCACGGTACTCTCAAAAATCATTCGCAACGTGGTTCAACAACCGTAAGAGCAAAAACAGAGGAACCTTTAAGAACAATGTTGCGCTTATTGTCGACACTTGGACTATGTTTAATGAACCGCATATTGGTAAGGCAGCCACGCGAGTCCTTGAAGGCCTTGGATACCAAGTAGAATTGGTCCCTTATAAATGCTGCGGTCGCCCTCTAATTTCGAAAGGTTTGTTGCGTCAAGCTAAGAGACAAGCACAAGCTAATCTCGATTCCCTTGCACCCTTTGTGCACCGGGGAATCCCATTGATTGGGCTGGAACCCTCATGCGTGACTGCTTATAGAGATGACTACCTAGATTTGATTCCAGGTACCCTCTCCCAAGCCACATCCAAACAAGTGAGCATGATTGATGAATTTCTAGCAAAAGCCTGGACTTCAGGACAAATTGACCCAAAAGGTGCCTTCATGTCTGACTCAGCACCAATCCTTCTTCACGGCCATTGCCAACAGAAAGCAGTTATTGGAACTTCACCAACAAAAGCAGTTCTACAGTGGTTAAGTAACAATGTACAAGAAGTCGACGCAGGTTGCTGCGGAATGGCTGGGAGCTTTGGTTACACTCATTATGACCTATCTTTGGAAATAGGTAACCAACGCTTATTTCCAAAGATAAAGGCCCATGACGGCAGTTCTGTAGCGTGTGGATTCAGTTGTCGCCATCAAATAAAAGATGGTACTGGGATAAACTCACGCCATTTAGTAGAAATCCTTGATGAGGCCCTAATTTAAGAATGGAAACCTTATCTAACTTAGAAAGTAGTAAAAATCAGATCTAGTAAGCTTCTCACATACGCTCCGGGGCTTCAATTCCAAGGAAAAAAAGAGAAGATTTTAGAGAGTAACTAACCCGTTCAACTAGACCGTAACGAGCCTCTCTTAGCCCAGGGGCCGCACGTATAACTTGGGTATCTGATTTTCCATCCAGGCCTTTGTGATTGTAGTAGCTATTCCATGCAGCAGCGAGATCGAGGGCATACTGGGCAACTAAATGAGGAGCTAGATCACGAGCAGCGACTTTAACCACCCTAGGCAACCGGGCTAGAACCTGGGCCAATTTTACTTCCAGTGATCCTATTTGATTCCAATCAGCCAATCCTATATCTAGGCCGACCTTTGACCCAGCTCGGAGGATGCTACAAGCACGAGCATGGGCATACTGGATATAAGGCGCAGAATCTCCCTGCAAGGAGAGAGCAAGATCCCAGCGAAAGTCTATAGCTCGCCTAGCTTCACTCTTAAGCAAGCTAAATCGAAGGGCGCCAACTCCAACTTGCCGAGCTACCTCATCAATACAATCAAGATCAGGTGTTTTTTCCTCCATCAATGCCCGAGCTCGATAAATCGCTTCAGAAATAACCTCATCTGCGGCAAGCGAAATGCCCTTACGACCACTCATTGCTTGACCTTCGAGAGTAACCAGTTCATAAGCCAAATGCCGTGAGCCTTGACATGCCGCAGTTGCCTCCTCAGTACCAGATAGACCCAAGGCTGCCCTCACAAGGATTTGTGGGTGAGATTGTTCTACTCCAATAACATTTATGATCTGGTCACCATGCGCAAACTTACGACTGTCAGGTGAGGTTGCACCCTTCGGGACACTGGTGTAAATCGGTCGACCCGAAGGTTGGTTGTAAAGGCGTGAATATTGGAGCCCCTCGAATAGACCTGCTTTCCAAAACTGGTAACCGATATCTTTAGCAACGTACATAGCATTACCATCACTTCGTACTAGAACTACATTAGGCTCCTCAAGACCCGGAATGAATTCGCTTACGTCCATCACCAAAGCTCCCGCGTATTTACCATCGATTGGGCGGCTGACATATTGGCTTTCAGAGACAATTGAAAGACCTCTATCTAGAAAACCAGCCTGAATTACATCTGACTCCCAGACCAACAGATCGTATTCGACACCAAGTTTGTGACATGTCTCAAGCTGAGAACGGACCACTTCACTAACCTTATCCCTCAATTCGCCTCTCTCAAGGCGATCCATAACCGCCTGCACGCCGACATTTATAGCTTCATCATCTTCTGCCTTGGCCTGACCAAGTCGGACATATAATTCGCCAAGCCAGTGATCATATTTCTGAATACCGTCATACGAACTATCAAAATAATCTATTGCAAAAAGACTCTCTGCTGCTTGTCGCCCGGTATCGTCAATATAGTTTTGCACCTCTACGTCGTAACCAACCGCAGCTAAAATCCTAGCGGTAGCGTCTCCTAAGACAATATTCCGTAGGTGACCAACATGAGCCTCTTTATTTGGGTTGACGCTTGTGTGCTCGACAATGACTTTACCCTTACTCTCCGAGTCAATGATTGCTGTACTGATTACAGATGGCACGTAAATCCTTGGATTCACAAAAACGTTGATATATGGGCCGCTGGCTTCCACCCGTTCAATTCCCTCAGGTAATTCAAGGTGAGCAACAATTTCTTCAGCGATTAAGCTTGGGTTCATTTTTAGGACCTGGGCAAGGCTGAAAGCAACGGGAGAACCAAAATCCCCTGGCTTATTCGGAGGCACTTCCTGGACAAGAACCTCTATTTTTTGCGACCATTTATTACTGACAACCTTTATTAGAGCCTCTTCTAGGGCCTTCTGGACATCTGGCATGGGTGGCACGCTATCACACTCAGCGTCATACAAACACTTTATTTATTCCACAACGACACGCGGCAGAGGTCCCGGGGCAGCGAAGGCTATGTAACCTAGCCTTCATGTTTCTGCTACCCATATAATTAAAATTGATACACTGTGACTCAAGTTTATGGGCGCCATGTTGCTACCATTTGTGGGCCCTGATTCAGGAGATGCTAATGACCGAAGCGAACGAACCTCCCGATTTTGACAAGGTCATCCCTGTATGCCCAGTACGGGCATCAGTTCTTTATCCAAGTATGGTCATGCCTATCGATGCTGGGAGGCCAATATCGATTCAGGCGATAAACGCAGCTATTGATCGGGAACACACTATCGTGATTGCGAGCCAGAAAGATCGGGAGGTCGAAGAGCCAGGGCCAGAAGATCTATTCCGCATTGGTACTGTCTGCAATATCATGAGAATGAAGAAAAACCCAGATGGTGGAATACAAATGCTAGTGCGAGCATTTGCCCGAGTACGGATAGTAGACTATATAACCTCAGATGGATTAATTGAGGCTAAAATCGAGAGTCTGGATATACCTGATGGTGACGATGTCATCCTCGAAGCTGCTTACAGAGAGCTAAAGGAGAAATTCGCAGAGTTGGTCGAAGCGGGTAGCCGCAACCTACAAACAGATGTGGCCCAGTTTGTACTTAATTTAGAAGACCCTGGACAATTTGCGGACTACATTTCTTTCCACCTAGACTTCCGTATCGAAGACAAACAAGCAGTTCTTGAATCTGAAAGTGTCGCAGAACGACTAAGGAAAGTGCTGCTGCTCATAGACACAGAGCTAGAACTGCAAGAAACACAACGGCGTCTACAACGCGAGGTTAAGGACGAAATAGACCGAAATCAAAGAGAATATTTTCTTCGGGAACAAATCAAGGCCTTGCAAAAGGAACTCAACGGCTCGGCAGAAGAAGACGACGAGATTGAAGCATTCAACAATAAACTTACTGAACTAGACCTTCCTGAGGCAGCTATGAAGGAGGCTCAAAGAGAACTTAATCGCCTAGCAAGAATGCATCCAGACTCTGCAGAAGCGTCGGTTATCAGGACGTATCTCACAACGATCATAGAATTACCATGGAACATCCGGAGTGAAGATGTTCTTGAGATGACAAAGGCGGGAGTGATCCTTGACGAGGATCATTATGGCCTTGACAAAGTTAAGGACCGAGTCCTTGAATATCTTGCCGTCAGAAAACTGAAAGCCGACCAAGCGGAACGTGGTCAACTAGATGACAATGAAATCAACAGAGGCCCAATTTTGTTATTTGTTGGGCCACCTGGAGTAGGAAAAACGTCCATAGCCAAATCAATTGCTAAAGCACTGGGTAGGGAGTACGTACGAATATCACTAGGAGGCGCTCGTGACGAAAGTGATATTCGAGGCCACAGAAGAACATATATCGGCTCCATGCCTGGACGAATCCTACAGGGCATAAGACAAGCCGGCACAAAGAATCCAGTATTTTTACTCGATGAAGTAGATAAGCTTGGAATCTCGTATCAAGGAGATCCCTCGAGCGCTCTATTGGAAGTGCTTGACCCTGCACAGAACAATAGCTTTGTTGATCACTACCTAGGAGTTCCATTCGATCTTTCAGAGGTACTGTTTGTTTCTACGGCAAACTTCGCACAACAAATCCCGGAAGCACTGATGGATCGAATGGAACTAATCGAATTCTCGAGCTATATCGAATACGAAAAGCTTGAAATCGCTAAACGCTATCTCGTTCCACGACAAATCCGGGAGAACGGTCTCGAAAAGCGTCAGATCAGAATCAGCGATAGCGCTTTATCTAGACTAGTTACCGCATATACTCGCGAGGCTGGAGTGAGAAACCTTGAGCGTACTATAGGCACGGTTGCTCGAAAGGCAGCCCGTAGGATCGCTGATGGGAAAGTAAAACGCGTGCGAATAACCGAACGAGGTTTAGAGAGTCTTCTTGGACCAGAACGTTTTACCCCTGAAAGCGAAGCAGAAGATAACCTTGTCGGGGTAGCTACTGGCATGTATTACACGCCCGTTGGAGGCGACATTCTCTT